>Ga0207416_1000180_pt1 | contig 118313 bp, 103 predicted proteins | sample PaiPotPPM11metaG_FD_184107 | JGI IMG/M metagenome (GOLD analysis project Ga0207416, IMG submission 184107) | Iron sulfur acid spring bacterial and archeal communities from Banff, Canada, to study Microbial Dark Matter (Phase II) - Paint Pots PPM... ... | reverse complement strand
CCCCCCACCCCTCACCCCCTACCTCTTCTTCTTCCCTCCGCTCACGCGCAACTTCAGGACAATCGGCGTGCCGCGGAAGCTGAAGGCCGCCCGCAACTGGTTCTCGAGAAACCGCTGATAGCTGAAGTGCAACTCGCGGGCCTTGTCCACGAAGAGCACGAAGCAGGGGGGAGCGATGCCGACCTGCGAGAGGTAATAGATCTTGACCTGCTGGTTGCGCGGCACGCCGGCGCGCTTGAAGTCAACCGTGGCGAGAAAGCGGTTGATCTGCGCCGTCGAGATGCGCTTCCTGCGCTCCGCCGCGACGCGCGTGATCTCCTGGTAGAGGGAGCCGACGCCCTGCCCGTCCCGGGCAGTCAGGAAGACGATCGGGGCGTAGGCGAGGAATTTGAATTTGTCACGCACCGCCTGGTCGAAGTCCTGGCGCTTGACGCCGCGCGCCCGCGCCAGGTCCCACTTGTTGACCACGAGGATCACCGACTTGCCGCTCTCGCTGGCGTAGCCGGCGATGGTGGCGTCGGAGCTGACGACGCCCTCCCCGGCGTCAATCATCACCAGCGCGACGTCGGCCTCTTCGAGGTGCTTGCGCGCCATCACCACACTGAGCTTCTCGGCCATGAGGTGCGTCTTGCCCTTGCGACGGATGCCGGCGGTATCCACGAAGCGGTAGCGCCGCCCATCGCGTACCACCAGTGCGTCCACGGCATCGCGCGTCGTCCCCGCCACCTCTGAAACGATGGAGCGCTCCTCGCCGGTGAGCTTGTTGAGCAGCGTGCTCTTGCCGACGTTGGGACGCCCGACGATGGCGATGCGGACCTCGGGTATCTCCAGCGGCGCCGACGCCGCCACTTCCCCGCCCTCGACCGATGCTTCCTCAGCCTCCGGCACGGCTTCCTCGGGCGGAAAATGGGTGGCGAGGGCTTCGAGCAGCTCCTGGAAGCCCAGCCCATGTTCGGAGCTGACCCCGTAGATCTCGCGCAATCCCATCTCGTGAAACTCGTCGGTAAGGCGCTCCTGGCGGTCGCTGTCCACCTTGTTCACGACCAGCAGCACCGGCTTGCCGGTGCGGTGCAGCAATTGCGCCAACTGGCGGTCGGTGGCGGTGATGGCGCTACGCCCATCAACAACAAAAAGGATCGCGTCAGCGGCCCGGATGGCCGTCTGCGCCTGGCGAAAGATCGCTTCCGGGATCAGCTCCGCGTCGCCGGGCAGCATGCCGCCCGTGTCAACCACCTCGTAGGGGCGCCCCTCCCAGGTCGCCGTGCCGTAGATGCGGTCGCGCGTGATGCCGGGCTCATCGCCCACCAGCGAACGCCGGCTGTGCGTCAAACGATTGAAGAGCGTGGACTTCCCCACGTTGGGACGACCGACGATGGCGACCAGGGGGAGGCGGGGCACGTTCTCATGGTAGCGGCAATGTACGGTGGGCGGTAGGCGAGGATGGCGGGGGGACACGTGGAGCGTGCGGCGTGGGGCGTCGGGCGCCACGTGATGTGCGCGGGTGCGAGGACCAAGGGTCTTCCACCGCCTGCCGTCCACCGACTACCGTCCACGTTCTACCCGTCCCCCTCCTCGCCGCGCACCTGTTGCAGTAACGCGCGCAGGCGGGGGCTGTGCGAGACCGGGTAGCGGGCGGCGTCAACCAGGCGGCGGAAGCGGGCGGGAAGCTGCTCGAGTTGCTGCCGGCTGCGCGCTTGCGCGCGGCGCACGTCTTCCGCGGGGCGCAAGGGCCTGCCGCGTTTCAGCACCTGTCGCAAGAGGGGGAGCAGTTTGAAACGCGGATCGCGCGGCGCCGGTTCCGCGACGCGGGCGATCAGGTCGGAATGACTTGTGCCGCGCACCACCTCCAGGCGACGGTAGACCTGCTTGCGTCCCGGGTAGGAGAGCTTTTCCGAGCTGAACTTCGCGGTACCGACGTGACGGCCGGCGCGCTCGATCTCTACCAGCTTGTATACGCCGCCCAGCGCGGGCGCGTCCTGCGAGGTGATCAGCTCGGTGCCCACCCCGTAGGAGTCGATCGGCGCCTTCAAACGGCTGAGGTCCTCGATGCGGTACTCGTTGAGGTCGCCGCTGGCCATGATGCGAATCTCCGGGCGGCCGTGCTGGTCAAGGATCTGCCGCATCTGCCGCGTCACGGTGTGGAAGTTGCCGCTATCGAGCCGCACGGAGGCGATCGGACGCGGCATGCGCGCCGCCCGCTCGGTGCCCTGCAGCGCATCGTAGGTGTCAATCAGCAGCGTGGTTTTTTCCCGGAACGTTTCCCAGAAGGCATGGAAGGCGGCGCTCTCCCCCGGAAAGGCCTGCACGAAGGAGTGGGCAAAGGTGCCGTAAATGGGAACGTCGAACTCATAGCCCGCCGCCACGTTCGAGGTCCCGACACACCCGCCGATGAACGCCGCGCGGGCGCCGTAGAGTCCGGCGTAGGGCGTATGCGCGCGGCGCGTACCGAACTCGATCACCGGACGCCCCGCAGCCGCCTGCACGATACGGGCGGCCTTGGAGGCCACCGTCGTCTGGAAGTTCACCATCGAAAGCACGAAGGTCTCGACCAGCTGCGCCTCGATCAGCGGGGCCTCGATGCGCAGCAACGGCTCGTCGGCGAAGGCGATGGTGCCCTCCGGCATGGCCCAGACGTCGCCGGTAAAGCGCAGCGTGCGCAGGCGCTCGAAGAAGGCCGGCGGGGCATGGCGAAAGAGCGGATGGCGCCGCAGGAACCTGATCTCCGCAGAGGTGAAGCGCAACTCCGCGAGATAAGCCAGCACCTGCGCCAGCCCCGCGGTCACCAGGTAGGAACGCGCACGTGGCAAGCGGCGCACGAACAACTCGAAGCTGGCACGCGTCTCGCTGATGCCGCTCTGGACATAGGCGGCGCCCATGGTGAGCTGGTAGAGATCGGTGAGCAGTCCGAGAGGAACCGCGGCGGACCGCGCCTGATGTCTCGTGCCCCGCTGGGCGACAACCGTGTCTTGTTTCAAGCCACCCGCCACGAGACCCCCGGCCTAAAAAACAATGGACGCCAAGGGACGATCCTGGGGCGCCACTTGCACCTGCGGCGGCGTGGGGCGACGCTCGAGCGCCTGCTGGGCGGAGAGCAGCGCCACTTCCGGCAAGTTGTTGTTCTCGCTGAGGTGGGCCAGGACGAGATGGGCTGCCGCGCCGTCGAAATCCCCCTGCAGAAACTCCGCCAAGCCATCGTTTGAGAGGTGACCGACACGGCTCAGGACGCGCTGTTTGAGCGACCAGGGATAGGGGCCGAGCTTCAGCATCTCGAGATCGTGGTTGGATTCGAGAATCAGGCAGTGGGCGCCGCGCACCGCGTCGCGCACGTTCTCCGGCATGTAGCCCAAATCCGTGACCAGAGCGATCTTGATGCCTTCCGCCTCGAAGGTGAAGCCCACCGGGTCGGCGGCGTCGTGCGGGATGGTGAAGCTGTTGATGGTGATATCTCCAACTGTGAACGTCTGACCCACGACGAAGGGTTCCACTCTCGGCAACTCTTCTCCCGTGGCGCCCAGCGCCAGGCGGGTACGCGCATTAAGGAAGACCGGCGACTTCCACTGCGACGCAAGCCGGGGCAGTCCGTTGATGTGGTCGGTGTGCTCGTGTGAGATCAGGATGGCGTCCACGGCGTCAATGGACTCTCCCGCCAGCGCCAGCCGCTTCAGCGTCTCGCGTCTGCTGAAGCCCGCATCGATTAAAACGTGCGTGCGCTCTGTCGAAACCAAGGTGCAATTGCCGCCACTGCCGCTACCCAGTATGGAAATGCGAACCACGGTCGTAATGATACGCCGGACGCTGACGCATCGGCCATAAGGGGGCTGCGCCCCCCGGCGCTCTCGTGAGTCGCTGCCCCTCGTGCCCGGCAAAGCCGACTCGCACGGTGTGTCCGCTGTCGCGGGCTCCGGAGGCGCCGTTCATCGAATCGGTGAAACACCCTAATTTGGCCAAAGCACCAGCTTCAGTTCTGGTACTCTGCGCGCAGGACACGGAAGTGTGGTTTGAAAAAGGGGAGCGGGCGGGAGCTGAATTGCTCCAGCGCTTCGTGGCCGACCAGAAGCCAGACTTGGCCACCAGCACCGCAACCACGAGCCCGGATCGCGAGTCAAAGTGGCAGGGGGAGTGGCGGAGGCTGACGCCGGGGTGAGTCACCCGGCGACAAGTCACCGGCCAACAAACACATATGGCCCAGCTCAGTCGCGAGCCGCTTCGCCATCTGTTTCTCGAACTGGTCGAAAAGAATTATTCCGTGGTCGGCCTCCGCGACCATCACCTGACGGAGTACATCGTCGCCCTGCTGGACGATTTCAGCTCCGCCGCCACCCTTTACCGCATCCGGAACGTGGCCGGTAAACCCCTGGACACGGTCGCGGAGATGCTGGAGGAGTGTGTGCCGCAAACCGGGGACGTGAGCTCGTTCGAGCATGAGCGTTGCGTCCGGCAGCATATCGGCGACTTCGCGCTCTTCTTCACCGGCATGTTTCCGGAAAGCGTTGGCGCACGCCGCCGCGGCCGTGCTTTCGAGGGGCTGATTGATTACGTCAAGACCGGCAAGGACAGCTATCGCCGGGTGAGCGAGTACGATCGCGCCCATCCCCACCCTCCGGCGCATCGCCCTCTGCCCGGAGAGCCGGCCAGCCGGCGCACCAAGGCACTCAATGCCGCGCTTTTCGCCCAGTTGGCCGCCGAGTTCGAACGCTGCATGGTGGGGCTGAACCTGGTGAAAAGCGAGCTGCGCAGCTTCAGCGACCCCATCTACGCGGAAGTGCGACACCTGCTGGAGCGTTCCGAGTAGAGGCCGAGTAGACGCCAGCGCGTCGGCCATGCGGGGACGGCTACGAAGCGGGCTTCGAGCTTTTTGCGTCCGGTTTCGATTCGGACTTCGTTTCAGCCTTGGATTCCGACTTCGATTCCGGCTTGGGCTCGGACTTTGATTCCGCCTTGGAGTCCGACTTCGATTCGGATTTCGACTCGCTTGTGTCCGATTTGCTCTCGCTCTTGCCCTCGGCACCGCCCTCGCCGTTTTTGGTGGATGCCGGGCTGGACTTCTTGGAATAGTCGGTGATGTACCAGCCGGAGCCCTTGAACTGAAACGCGGAGGCGGAGATCAGCTTCTCCAGCGGCCCTTGGCAGGCTTCGCAGGTGGTCAGAGGATCGGCGCTGAAGCTCTGGATGACTTCCACCCGCTTGCCACAGCGGGTGCACTGGTATTCGTACAACGGCACGTTTCGGTTCCTTCGGCCGGCATGCACGGTAGAGCGTGCACCGGATCTCGCCAAGCGGATGGGATCCCATCCACAGCAGATTCAGTTTAGCAAACCGACGCTGGAAGCCCGTGCTCTGCTCTACGCCCAACTCCTGAGGGGAGTGGTCGTCCCGCAGGGGCGTGCGCTGGTCGTTGCTTCGCCGAAGCCCGCGCCAGAGGGGGATTTTTCGCACGTGGCTTGCGGCGCGAGCCCCAGGAGCGCTCTGGCACTAACGCGAGCCCTCCAAGGGTGGCCCGAGACGCCGCTGCACCGCTCGCGCGGTTCCGCTCCGTCCCGGGCACCAGGATGGCGGGTTCTGGCATCCGCACCAGCGAGCAGCAGTCGGCGCCATTCCGGCAGGCAGTCCGGCGCCACCCGAACTGGTTGAGCAAAGAGTCGCAGGTCGGCCAGAGTCCGGGCACCGGGGGCAGCAACCAACGGGAGCATCGGGGGCCCCGCGTGGCCGGCGCGCCAAAGTCTGATTGGAGCGGCAACCCGCCCCACCCGCTATGATCAAAGAGCGATGCGGGCGGTTTTACTTTCAACCTACGAGTTAGGGCGGCAGCCTTTCGGGCTGGCGTCGCCGGCAGCGTGGCTGCGCCGCGCCGGCCATGCGGTCGCCTGTTTTGATCTCTCGCGCCGGGTCGCCGATCCCGCCGTTCTCGCTGCTGCCGACCTCATCGGCTTCTACTTGCCCATGCACACCGCCACGCGCCTGGCGCTTGAAGCCCTGCCTCAGATCCGACAGCTCAACCCGCAGGCGCACCTCTGCGGGTTTGGACTCTATGCGCCCTTGAACGCCAGCCAGTTGCAGGCTGCGGGCATGCACACCGTGCTCAGTGGCGAATTCGAGGCTTCCCTCACCGCCTTGGCGGACCGCCTGACGGCGGGGCAACGGCCAGATGAAGCTGGCGCGTCGGCTGCGCGCGGGCTGCCCGCCCAGCACTCGGGCAACCTGGAACGGCTGCGCTTCCTGGTTCCCGACCGGAGTGACCTGCCGCCCCTGACGGAGTACGCGGGCCTGGTGCAGCCGGATGGCACGACGCGCGTCGTCGGCTACACCGAAGCCTCGCGCGGCTGCAAGCACCATTGCCGGCACTGCCCGATCGTGCCGGTCTACGAGGGACGGTTCCGCGTCGTGCAGCGCGATGTGGTGCTGGCCGACATCCGCCAGCAGGTTGCGGCCGGGGCGGAACACATCACTTTCGGGGACCCCGATTTCTTCAACGGCATCGGCCATGCCGCCGCCATTGTTCGCGAACTGCACACCGAGTTTCCCCGTCTCAGCTACGACGTCACCATCAAGATCGAGCACCTGCTGCGTCATGCGGACCACTTGTCGCTGCTGCGCTCCACCGGGTGCGTGCTGGTCACCAGCGCTGTCGAGTCGTTCGATGACGCCGTCCTGGCTCTGCTCGACAAGGGCCATACGCGGGCGGATTTTGAAACCGCGGTGACCTTGCTGCGGCAGCACGGGCTGAACCTCAGCCCCACCTTCGTGACCTTCACCCCCTGGACGACGGCGGAGTCGTACTGCGAACTGCTGGAACGGCTCGCGGACCTGGAGTTGATCGAGCAGGTCGCCCCGATTCAACTGGCGGTGCGTCTGCTTGTCCCCGCCCAATCGCGCCTGCTCGAGCTGCAGGCCATGCGCCGCCATCTGGACGGGTTCGACGCAGCCGCCTTGACCTGGATCTGGCGTCATCCGGACCCGCGCATGGACGCGTTCTGCGCCACCCTGCAGGAAATCATCGGCGCGGGCGTGAAGACGGAACAGAGCCGCGCGACGATATTCAATACAGTCTGGGACGCCGCCCATGCCTTGATCGAGGGCGCCACGCGGCTGCCGCCGGTGCCGCCTCCCGGCCGGGCCACGGTTCCCTATCTCAACGAGCCCTGGTTCTGTTGAAGCGAGCCCACCGGCGAGCAGTTTGCCCGCCTCGTCTACTGAAGCTGGCGCGATGAATCAGCCGGACATCATCCCAAGCGAGCCGGGGCCGGTCCGGCCGCGCGTGCTACTGATCACCGCGACGACCGGCTACCAGACCGAAGCCGTGCGGCAGGCGGCGGAGCGTCTGGGCGTCACCCTGCTGCTGGCCACCGACCGCTGCCACGTCCTCGAAGACCCGTGGGGGGATCGCGCCTTGGCGGTCCGTTTCGAGGCCGCGCCAGAAGCCATGGAGGAAGCGGTGGAACGCATCGTCGCCCTGGCGGCCACCGCTCCTTTCCAAGGGGTGCTGGCGCTCGGTGACCGGGCCAGCGTGATTGCCGCTGGGGCCGCCGCCCGGCTCGGCCTGCCCGGGCATCCGCCCGAGGCCGCGGCGCGCGCCCGCGACAAGTTCCTCGCCCACCAGGTGTGGGCGGCGGCCCTGCTGCCGGTGGCGCGGTTCGAACGTTTCCCCGCAGTCAGCGACCCCGACCACCTGGCCGCGCGGGTGACGTTCCCCTGTGTCCTCAAACCGCTGACCCTCTCCGGCAGCCGCGGCGTCATCCGCGCCAACGACCGCGAGGATTTTCGCCGCGCTTTCCGGCGCATCCGGGCGCTGCTGCAGGAACCGGCCCTGCGACACCGGCAGGATCCGGCCGGCGCGCTGATCCAGGTGGAGGAGTACCTGCCCGGACGGGAGTTCGCCCTGGAGGGGCTCCTGACCGCTGGGCTGCTGCAACCGCTCGCTCTCTTCGACAAACCGGACCCGCTGGAAGGACCCTTCTTCGAGGAGACGCTGTACGTCACCCCGGCGCGGCTGACGGCGGCGGAGCAGGCCGCCATCGTCAGTACGGTGCAGCGGGCGGCGGCGGCCCTCGGGTTATGGCATGGCCCGGTGCATGCCGAGGTGCGGGTCAATCCGCGCGGGGTGTTCGTGCTCGAGGTGGCGCCGCGGCCCATCGGCGGCCTCTGCGCCCAGGCGCTGCGCTTTGTCCGCGGCGCCCAACCCGGCGCGGAGGCTTCGCTGGAAGAGTTGCTGCTCCGCCACGCCCTCGGGGAGTCGGCAGGCGAGTGGCGGCGCGAGTCGGAGGCCGCCGGGGTGCTCATGCTGCCCATCCCGCAGCGCGGCGTGCTCGCCGAGGTGGCCGGGGTGGCGGAAGCCGCCGCCGTGCCCGGCATCACCGCGGTCACCATTACCGCCAAGCCCGACCAGTTGCTGGTTCCCTTGCCCGAGGGCGCGACCTACCTGGGGTTCGTGTTCGCCCGGGCCGCCACCCCCGCCGCGGTGGAAACGGCGCTGCGCCGCGCCCACGCTCGGCTGCACGTCGTCATGCGCGCCGTCCTGCCCGTGGTGTCCGAAGCCTAGCCGCGATCCCGGCCTGCAAGGTACCCGCCTTGACCAGCCCTGCGGACGACTCTCCCGGCCAGGTGGCCGATTTCGTCCCTCACATTTTCAACCGATGCCAATGCCGTCACCGCCTTGGCCATGCACACACCTTCAGCGCCCGCCGTCGTCGCCGCCAGTCCCCCTCCCTCTCCCGCATCCTGTGTTTGCTTAGTTTTTCTCCGCGCGCTGCTTCGCCCCTGCCAGGATTTTGTGCCATCCGCCTTCCATTCCCTTCCTGAAATCGACAGGAATCGCACCGAGCGCGTAATGATGAAATTTGATCAGCGTCCCGCCCGGTTCTGGAATCAGCCGGTATTGCACGTTCGATGCAACCGCGTACGACATCATCAACGGCCCGTAAAATTCCAGCAGTGTGGACCGCTTGATCGACTGCACATGCGCCCACAGGTGCCCGTTCTTGTCGCCCAGGTCGCGATACCAGCGCCCGCCCGGCCACGCTTCGATCTTCATCGGCAGGGGCTTGTTCTCCGCTCCCGTCATACCCGGCCCCAACTGCTCGAGAAGCGCATCGAACGTCGCCCCCGGCGTGGCCTTCACATGGATTTCCTCCGTGATGCTCAGCGTCAACTCCTCCACCTTCGATACCGTCACTGCCGTGCTCATGACTCCTCCTCGGTTTGGTTTGGTCTCTGCTCATCCTTCTGCATGCTTAGCCCCCCCCTGCGACTGCTGCAAGAAACGGGGCGGCTCGTCCGCGCTCGGTCCCCAAGTCGACGGAACCGCAATCTGCAGCATCCGCAGGTACACGCTGAACTGTCCCCGGTGCTGATACCAGTGGCTCAGCATGATGTCGCGCACGAACTTCGCGCGCGGCCAGGCAATCAGTTCCCGATCCCCCTGCTGCAGCCGCCACAGCTCCTGCATGGCGCGGTCGTCGAATTTCGCCAGCTCGCTGCGCACCACCGCCAGGCTCTCGTCATGCGCCTGGAGGACCTCCAGCACGGTCGCCGGCTGCGTCATGCGCCGGCCGATGTCGGGCGCCTGCGCCGGGTTCTGCTGCACGATCTTCGCGATCGCACCCGGCACCTGCGCGATGTGCAGCGCCAGTTGCCCCGCGGTCAGCGACTTCTCATGCGGCGTCCACGTCAGCTTGTCCTCCGGTAGCCGTTCCAGAAACGTCCGCGTGAGCGGCGCCTGCTCTTCGAACTCCGCGATCAGACTCTTTGCCAGCGACATCCCCTTGCTCCTTTCCCTTGCCCGGTCAATCTCCTGTTCCGAATAGTTTCCGCCGTCGCAACTTGGACACTTACAGTGCCTGCTCGATGCTTCGTACCCGGCGGCGTACAAGCCCCGACTAAGACGTCGTATCGCGCGGGTTGGCGCCGGCCTCCGCCATCTTGGCTTCGGCCCGCTCTTTTACCCGCGTTAACGTGTGCCGCCAGAACCGCTCGAATTCCCCGGCCCATGCGTGCAGCGGCCGAATCGCGGCCGCATTCGTCCGGTAAAGCTTGCGCCGTCCATCGCGCCGCATCCGCACCAAACTAACCTCCCGCAACACCCGCAAGTGCTTCGACACCGACGGCTGCTCCATTTGCAGCGCCGCCACGATCTCGTTCACCGGCCGCTCCCGGTCCGCCAAGAACGCGAGGATGTCGCGCCGACGCGGCTCGGCCACCGCACTGAACGCATCCGACGTGGTCGCCGCCCTTGCCATACCTGCACCCAATATATTCCCATATAGGAATATGTCAAGCTCAAACCGCGGGCGGCGAAATCCCGCCCTTTCGCCGCCGTTGTTCCCATCTGGCCTCCCGCCCTTCTCGCACGCTGCGGACTCGGATCGCGCACTGTCGGCAGACGCTGTCCGCGGGTGACCGGCGGCGTTATCGTCCCCGACGTTCTGCTAGGCTGGCAGGCATGCGCGTGACACTCACGGTAGGAGCGCTGGCGCTCGGCGGGGCGCTGACGCTGGGCGGAACGCTGACGGGCGCGGCGGCGGGGATTTTCAGCGGCCATGGCGACGTGGGCATCGTGTTGCACGCGGGCACGGTCCGCTACGATGCCGCCACCGGGACTTACACCGTCACCGGCAGCGGCGACAACATGTGGGCCGCGACGGACGCCTTCCAGTACGTGTGGACGCGGGTCGACCGCGACGCCGATGTAACCCTCGCCGCGGATGTCGAACTGCTCGGCGCCGGCGGCAATGCGCACCGCAAGGCCGCGCTGATGGTGCGGCAGTCGCTGGACGCGGACGCGGCTTACGCCGACGTCGCCGTGCATGGCGACGGTCTCGCGGCGCTGCAGGTGCGGCGGGCGCGGGGCGCGCAGACCCACGAGGTGATCGCGCCGCTGAGTGCGCCGACGCGGCTGCGGCTGGAGAAGAGCGGGGACCAGTTCGAGATGTTCGTGGGGGCGCGGGGCGGGGCCGCCGGGTTCGGGGGCGGAGCGGCCCGGCTACAACTGACGGTTCCCTTCTACGTGGGTCTGGCGGTGTGCGCCCACGACAAGGACGCGACGCAGACTGCGACCTTCCGCGGTGTGCGGCTGCGGCTGACGCCGCCGGGGCCGGCCGATCAGGGCACCCGCACCAGCACGCTGGAGACAGTAGCCATCGCCTCGACCGACCGGCAGGCGGTGTACGTGACGCCGGGGGACATCGAGACCCCGAACTGGACGGGCGACGGCCAGGCGCTGCTGTTCAACCGCGACGGGCGCCTGTTTCGGGTGCCGCTGGCGGGCGGCGCCCCCGCGCAGGTGGCGTCCGGGGACGTGATCGTGAACGGGGACCACGGTCTGTCTCCAGACGGCGGGGCGGTGGCGATCAGCGGGACCACGGTGGCCGGGGGCGAGTCGCGCGTGTATGTCATGCCCGCCACCGGCGGCACGCCGCGGCTGGTCACCTCCAACGAGCCGTCGTACTTTCACGGCTGGTCGCCGGACGGCAAGACGATCGCGTTTGTCGGCCGGCGCAACGGCAACTTTGACGTGTACACGGTGGCGACGACGGGGGGCGCGGAGACACGTCTGACGCGGGCGCCGGGGCTGGACGATGGCCCGGAGTTCGCCCCCGACGGCCGGCACATCTACTTCACGTCGGACCGTACGGGACGGGTGCAGTTGTGGCGGATGCAGGCCGACGGCAGCAGCAAGGAACAACTGCTGGCGGACGACCGGAATGACTGGTTCCCGCATGTGTCACCGGACGGGAAGTGGCTGGCCTACCTGAGCTACCGCAGCGACGTCCAGGGGCATCCGGCGGACCAGCCGGTGCAGGTGCGGCTGCTGTCGCTGGCGGACCGGACGGTTACGGTGCTGGCGCGGCTGACCGGCGGGGTGGGGACGCTGAATGAGAACTCGTGGTCGCCGGACAGCAAGCATCTTGCGTTCGTCAGCTATGCGCAGGTGCCAAGTGCTCCCGCGTACCCGTGACTGCCGGCGCTCTGCCCGGTGTTTGTACCGTTCCGATTCACGCGGTGCCGGAGAGGCAGGGCCAGCACGGGGCGCTCATCGCGTGCTTGGCGCGCCTTGAAATCGCGCACGGTTGCCCGGTGGTCGTTGTGCCCCGTGCATACTTCCGCGACGCGGCAATTGGAGTCGGGAAGAAAGCGGCTCATTCCCGCCGCCTCGCACGGCCCCTGACGTCGCCCCGCCCGCAGCGTCGCTTCGGCGGGCTCGATCTCAAGATGATCACCGAACAGGCGGGCTTCCAGCGGCATCCCAGGCTCCAGCCCGGCAGCCTGACGCAGGATTTCGGGAAAGACCAGGCGGCCGGAACGGTCCATGGTGGATTTCAAGGCAACAGTCTTGTTATTCATTTTGCGATGCTTCCAAGCTTCGCCAGAATCCGAAGCAACGCCGCCGACGCGCCCTCGTCAGCGGGTTAGGTGGGGTTCAGCCCGAGCGTTCCGGACGGCGGGGGCGGCTGCGACCCGTGGACGCACGGCAACGCGACATCGGCGCCTCGAGGGCAGCATGAGAAACTAGCAGCATGGCTCGTATCCGCCCCTTCGCCGCCTTCCGTTTCGACCTCAGCAAGGTCAAAGCTGCTGACGTTCTCACGCAGCCCTACGACAAGATCACCCCCGCCATGCGCGAGGCGTATCTCGCCAAGAGTCCCGACAATATCGTGCGTGCCATCCTGGGCGAGACACAGCCGGGTGACGATGAGCGGCACAATGTCTACACGCGCGCCTTCGAGTACCTGCGCGACCGCATCATCCACGGCGTGATCCGGCAGGATTCGAGACCGTCCATCTACCCCTACACCCAGACCTTCACGGTGCCGGGCTCGCAAGACCTGGTCACGCGGCGCGGCTTCATTGCGCTCGGCGGCCTCGAGGAATATTCCAAGGGCGTCGTCCACCGCCACGAACACACGCTGTCCGGCCCCAAGCAGGACCGGCTCAACCTGCTGCGCGCCACCCATACCCACTTCGGGCAGATTTTCATGCTCTACAGCGATCCCTCCCAGGCCACCGAGGCAGAGCTGTTGGGCCGGGCCAGCGCCCCCATCCTGGAAGCGACCGACGAGTACGGCACCCACCATCGCCTGTTTCAGGAAACCGAGTTCGGCGTCATGGACCGCCTGCAGAAAGCGATGGCCGCCCACAAACTCGTCATCGCCGACGGCCACCATCGCTACGAGACGGCCCTGACCTTCGGCGCCGAGCAGCGTGCGCGCAGCGGCACGCCTGACGGAGCTGCGCCCTGGGATTGGGTGATGATGACCTTCGTCAACCTCGACGCCCCCGGTCTGGTCGTGCTGCCCACGCATCGCGTGCTGCACTCATTGCCGGACTTCGATCCCGCGCAGGTGCGGAAGGCCTTGGCGGACTGGTTTACCCTCGAGCCCGTGGCGATGACGGCGGCCCAGGCGGTTGAGAACTGGCCCGCGCTGCGCGAGCAACTGGCTGCCGCCGCCCTTGACGGCACGCCGGCCATGCTGCTCGCCCTGCCTGACTCGCTGGACTTGTTGCGGCCGCGCCCGGATCGCGACCTTGCCGCCGAGCTGCCGCAGTATTCCGCCGCACAGCGCCAGCTTGACGTCCTGCTGCTGCACGAACTGGGCTTGCACAAGGCCCTGGGCATCACCCCGGAGGCGGTACGCGAACAGCGCAACCTGCGCTATGTCCGCGACGCCCCCGAGGCCTTGCAGTCGGTGGCGCAGGGAGGGGCGCAAGCCTGCTTCCTGCTCAACCCGGTGGCGCCGCAAACCGTGCGCGACGTGGCGCTCGCCGGCGGCGTGATGCCGCAGAAATCAACCGATTTCTACCCCAAGCTGATGACCGGCTTGACCATGTACCGCGCGGAGTAGACGTGAACTGTCAGGGGTGGAGGGGTAGGGTACGCATGCGTCGCTCATCACCCTTTACTCTTCCCGCTCCACCCGCGGTACAATGCGGCAGCTTGCGGCAGCATTGAGGAGCAGACGATGGCCGAAACAATAGGCGATGCCTTGGGGATGGTCGAGACGCGGGGTTTCGTGGGCATGGTGGAAGCCGCCGATGCCATGGTCAAGGCCGCCAAAGTGACGCTGGTGGGCTGGGAAAAAATCGGTTCCGGCTATGTCACCGCCATCGTGCGCGGCGATGTGGCGGCGGTGAAGGCCGCCACCGACTCCGGCGCGGCGGCGGCGCGGCGGGTGGGCGAACTGATCGCCGTGCATGTGATTCCGCGCCCGCACTCCAGCCTCGAAGACGTTCTCCCGATCGGCAAGACGAACGCGGCCGCCAAGGGCGGCGGGCTCGGCTGATCTGTCCGGCGAGGCCAGGCCGGCGGCGCTGCCGCCCCTCCTTGATCCGCCGAGCTGCACCTCATGATTCTCGCGCGTGTCATCGGCACCGTGGTTGCCACCCGCAAAGATCCCCGCTTGGAGGGGACCAAGCTGCTGGTCGTCCGCTCGATCTCGCCTGAGGGCAAGAACGAGGCGGGTTATCTCGTCGCGGTCGACACGGTGGGCGCCGGGGTCAGCGACCGGGTCCTGGTGGTGCAGGGGAGTTCGGCGCGCATGGCGCCGGAGTGCAAGGAACGCCCCGTGGACGCCGCCATCGTCGGCATCGTGGACACCGTGCAACTGGAGTCCTGATCATGCAGATGGCACGTGTGGTCGGGACCGTGGTCGCCACCGTCAAGGCCGCGACGCTGCAGGGACAGAAGCTGCTGCTGGTGCAGCCGCTCAACGCCGCCGGAAAACCCCACCGCCGTGCCTTGGTCGCCTTGGACGCCATCGGGGCGGGTATTGGCGAAACGGTGTATTACTGTCGCGGCAAGGAAGCCAGCTTTCCCTGGCTACCGGAAGAGGTCGTCACCGACGCCACCGTGGTGGGTATCGTGGATCCGCCGGCAGGGAGAGGACGATGATCCTGGCACGCGTTGTGGACGAGATCGTGGCTTCGCAAAAAGTCCCCAGTCACGAGGGCCGCAATCTGCTGCTGGTACAGCCGCTCACCCCTGAAGGCACGGAGCAGGGCGATCCGCTCCTGGCGCTCGATGCCATCGGCGCCGGTATCGGGGAACATGTGCTGGTTGTGCAGGAAGGCTACTCCGCCATGACCGCCACGGGGCGTCCGAACTCCCCCATCGACTGCGCGGTCATCGGTCATGTGGACGCCGTCGAACTCGAAGAATAGGCCTTGGCACGTCGGTTACGCGGGAGCTGGCGCCGCGCCAAAAAAAGGGAGCGGGGGAGAGGGAAGGCCCAGCCTCCCTTCTTCCCCAACTCCCTTCCTCCCTTTATTTGGGTTCGGTCCTAACCCGCGTTGACGGCACCCTTCGGGCTCGTGCCCTTCTGGATGTCGATGCCGCCCTTGAAGAAGGCGCCATCTTCGATGCTGATGCGCGCCGCAGTCACGTCGCCGGTGAGGGCGCCTTGGGCGCGAATCTCAACGCGGTCGGTGGCGGTGACGTTGCCGCTCAGCTTGCCGAGGATGATGACCTCGCGGGCCGTGACGTCAGCCTGCACCTGGCCGTTCAACCCCACCGTGACACTGTTCTTGGGAACGTCCACCGTGCCCTCGATCTTGCCGTCAATGTAGAGGTCTTCCGCGCCGGTCAGGGTGCCCTTCAGCACCACCGATTTGCCCACATGCGTGGGCTTCTCATTGCCGCGCGGCGCCTGGCTGGCTATGGGCATGGCCGCCGGAGAGGGAGGCATGCTCATCGGGCTGGGTGACGGTGCCGGCTTCGGGGGTGCAGGTAACGGATCTTTTTGTCTTTCCCACATAAATTGCGCCTTCTACCTTCAATCAATCGAAATTCGACGAAGTCGCAGCATCACACCGTCCGGAAAGAGTGGCGATTCCGGCGGCTCTCCGCCGTGAAACCGAGCCACGGAGACCGAGGTGACCTCGCAACGGAACTTGAATGCAATTCTACTCGCCCCCGCAAGGCGCTCACAAGCGCCCCGGACATTTCCGGCTGCAACCGAGGGAAAGACCTGAGACGGTAAACAGCGGGAAAACGGAGCGGGTGAAGCGTGGGGCGCGGCGTGCTACGGGAGGTACGCGCGTGGCAGCGCCGGGCGTTCAACCGCCTACCGTCCACCGCCACGTTCGAAGATGCGCCGGCATTCCCATGGCATCCTTGGCCATGCCGCTTCCCGAACGACAGCTGCTGCGCTGGGTCCGCCAGGCTGCAGGAGGCTCTCCGGCGCGGAGCGGCCTGCGTATCGGTATCGGCGACGACGCGGCGGTCATGCGGCCGCGTACCGGCCACGAGACCGTGGTAACCACCGACCTGTTGCTGGAAGGTGTGCATTTCCTGCGGGCGCATGATAGCGCCGCCACCTGCGCCCGGCGCCTGCTGGCGCGCGCTTTGAGCGACTTGGGAGCGATGGGGGCGCAACCCCGCACCATTTTTCTTTCCTGCGCCTTTCCTGACGACCTTCCCAAGGGCTGGGAGCGCTCGTTTTTTCGTGTCTTGATTCGCGCAGCCGGGCTGGCCGGCGCGACGCTGGCGGGGGGCGATGTGGGCCGCTCGCCGCACGGCATCCTGCTGGACATCACAGGCGTCGGCGAGGTGCCGCGCGACCGCGCCCTGTTGCGGAGCGGCGCGCAGGCGGGCGACGGCCTTTACGTCAGCGGCGAACTGGGAGTGTCCGCCCTGGGTCGCGAGGTCGCCCATTCCGGTCTGGCGCCGCGTAACGCGCTGGAACGTCGCGCGCAGCAACGCCATCGGTACCCCGAGGCGCGCTGGCGTCTCGGAATGGCGCTCCGCAATATCGCCAGCGCCTGCCTCGACGTCAGCGACGGCCTCAGCACCGACCTCGGTCACCTGTGCGAAGAGAGCGGCGTTGCTGCTCTTCTGGATGCAGATGCGATACCCACCCCGGCCGGACTGGAGCGCGCGCTGCATGGCGGTGAAGACTATGAACTGTTGTTCAGCGTACCCGCGCGAAGCGAACCAGCGTTGCGCCGCCTGCAGCGGCGGCCCGGCTTCCCGCCCCTGACCCGTATTGGTTCGCTCCATCGCGGTCATGGCATGCGGTTAATGGCCGCAGGTGGTCCGCCGAACCAACTCCCGTCCGCCGGCTGGGAGCATTTCGCGCGCGGCGTACGCGAAGCGTAAAGCGGTTATCGGTTGTCGGTCGTCGCTTGTCGGCAAGACAACAACGCAGCTCTTGTCGCCCGGGCGCAACCTGTGTGTTGCCGACAACCGACGACCGACAACCGATAACCAACACCAGGTTGGCAGCCGTCGAGAAACGCCCCGCTGACGCTCCTTCCCGGTCAACATGCCGCCGCACCATTCCGCGGCGGTTCACGGCGCGCTTGGGGACATCACCCCGCGCAACGCGGTCATGAGACCCGGCAGCGCAACCCCGCTCCAGTCGCGGTTCAGAATTCCGTAGTCCTCGACGGCCCCGTAGTGACGCCCGGTGCCGGTGTTCTGCGTGCCGTTCAACGCCCAGTAACACCAGTCCACGTCGTACCGTTTGACATAGCCCATCAGCGAGCTGAACCAGCGGCCCGTGTCGTGCGGACCCCCGCCGGCGAGGCAGTTCGGCCCGGTGTTGCAGGTCCCAAACTCCCCGATCCAGACCGGCCGCGGGTCGGCACCGGTGACCAAGTAGCCCCATGCGGGCGTGATGTGTCGCACCCAGCCGGCGGAGTCACGGGCTCCAACTGGGAGCTGGAAGCCGTAAGTATGCGGCGAATAGACGACCCGATGCGGCACCGCCAGCCGGACAGGAAGTGCTCCCGCCCCTGAGAGATCGCTGGATGAGCGAGTGCCCTCGACAATAATCAGCAGCTTGGGGTTCTCCTGCAGTACGGCATTGCCCCCGCGTTCGGCGGCGGCGTGCCAATCAACCCCGGCATCGTTGCCTCCCCAGGCGGCCGGGCCGTGCGGCTCGTTACGCAGGTCGGCGCCGACCACCGCCGGCTGCGCTGCATAGCGACGGGCCATCTGCTGCCAGTCGGCGATCCAACGCGCCTCCGGGTAGCGGGCGTTGTACCAGAGATCAGTACCATCCCCTTTGTTGCAGCACCAATCGGCATCGCTGATGTGGTTGTCGAGAATCACCAGCAACCCGGCATCGGCCAGCGCCTGCACCGTGGCGTCGAAGATGGCCAGTGCATGCCGACCGACTAGCTGTGGATTGGCGCGCAGCGCATAGGCAGGAACCAGCGGGTCGCTCTCCGCCATCTGGTTCGACCACGGCAGGCGGACGGCGTTGAAGCCGAGCGCGGCGATGCGGTGGGCAAGCGCATGCAGATCCTGATGGTCAAGCCCGTTGACGACGAAGTCCTTGCCCTCGGCGCCATACCAGTTGACCGCCGCCAGTTTCACGCGCTGTCCGGCGGCATCGACCACGAAGCGTCCGGCCGTGTGCAGCGGCAGACGGGGCGGCCCAGACACGGCTGAAGCAGCGGAAAGAGCGAGCAGGAAATAAAGCGCGACGCGAACGGGGGTGCGCATGCACCATTGTGAACCGCACCGCGCGAGCGGAGAACGGAAAGATCGGGAGGGAGGAAGTAAGGGAGGTGTTGCTTCCCTTCCTCCCTCCCGATGAAGCGCTTGCACCACGGGTCGGCTCGCGGGTAGAGCCCGGAGAGGGCAGCGCCTAGCCGGAGCGCCGGCGGCGACTAGGCTCGCTTGACGAAGTGCACGATCAGGGCGATGACCGCAAACAGCAGCAGCAGGTGGATCAGGGCGCCGGCAACGTGAAAGGCGAAAAAGCCGCCCAGCCACAGGATGAGCAGGATGACGAACAGGGCAAGAAACATGGAAGACCTCCAGAATCAGGCCTTGGGAACCGTCAGACTGCGGCGGCTCACTGCCCGAGTGAGCTTACTCAGATGCGAGGTGGAATGTGAGTGTCGCCTGAGACTGGCGAGATGACGTTGGCGGCGTCAGGTGATCGGGGCCGGTCCACCCCAAAATCCTGAAGCGAGCGCTGGGGAGCACGCCGTCCCCAAAGTGAAGCAAGGCTGGCTCTGGAGTCCACGGCGCGATGCACGATTTTGCCGTCGGGTCGCGCGAAAAAGCTGGGCCGACGGGTCGACCCTCGGCGGGAGCCCCTGCCAATTGTCGACCCGCGCCGGTATGTTCCCGCCGTTGTTAGCGGCCGAGCACGGCATGGATGACGTCCACGATGCGCTGCGTGCGCGTGTCGTAGATCACTGCATCATTGCCAAGCGTGCCGCGGCGGTAATAGGACGGCATACGCGGCAGGCGCCGTGTGAGCGAGGTGGGGAAGGGCTGCACCTCGCGCTGCAGGCCCGGTGGCAGCGTGCCGTTACGCTCCAGTTGGCGTTCCAAGCCGGGAGGGAGATCGCCGTTGCGTTTCGCCAAGCCAGGCGGCAAGCCACGTCCCCGGCCGTGGTAATAATCGGATATGACATTGCGTGAGCGGGGGTCGAATACGGAGACGATCGACCCGCGCCGTCGATCCATGCGCCCCTGACCCCGCCTGGACTCCTCGTCGCGGTCGCCCTGCTCGCCATGGTCGCGGCCCTCCCGCTCGTCCGCCTGATCGCCGGAATGACCATTGCCGCGTCCGTAGGCATGGCCATTGCCGTGGCCCCGATCCTCCCCATGCCCGTTGCCCCGATCTTCGCCGTGGCCGTTGCCCCGACTTTCGCCGTGACCGTTGCCATGATCACCTTCTTGCGCCAGCACCGGCGTCGCCGCCTGTAATCGTTGCAGAGACCAGCCCGCCAGCAGGACGACTGCAGACATCGCCCCAACCCGCCACGTAAACTTCATTTCGGTATCTCCTGGGGGCTGACTCCGTGCGGAGATGCCCGGCTTCTTTAGATGCTGCTCACGCCCAACAAGCCGTCCTCGACGCGGACGCGTCGAGGGTGGCGTGGTGACCAAGCTTCGAATCGCGAGCCCCCAGTCACCAACTATTGCCGGAGTCGCCACCGCCGCCAAGGATGCCGCTCACCAAGCCCCCGAGCGCACCCAGCCCAGCCACGGTGCCGACTGTCTGTCCGAGGGTTCCTCCCTGGGCCTCGTGCTGGGCCTGCGCGGCGATGCGGCCGACCAACTTGTTGAACGATAGCGTCTGCAGAATCACCCGGCCCGGCCCGGTGAGAACCACGAAGAACATTCCCTCGCCGCCAAACAGCAGGTTGTTGAAGCCCTTGACGAACTCGATGTCGTATTGGACCGCGCTTTCAAACGCCACGACCGTCCCGGCCTCGACGCGAATCTGCTCGCCTGCAGCCAACTCCATGGGGATGAAGTGTCCGCCGGCATGGACCAGCGCTCCGCCCTGCCCGGCGAGTTCCTGCAAGATGAACCCCTCGCCACTGAATAGGCCGTAGCCCAGCTTCTGGCTGAGCGCAATCGAGACCGTCACCCGCGGGCTACAGCAGAGGAAGGAGTGGCGCTGGCACAACCACGACTGCGGCGCGCCGATCGTCAGCGGGTGGATGGTTCCGGGATAGGGCGCCGCAAATGCCAACTCGCCACCCTGTGCGCTGCTGAAGGTGGAGAGAAAGAACGAATCGCCCGCCACCATGCGTTTCAATCCGGCCATCACACCGCCGCCGGTGCCGGTACTCATTGCCACGTCGCCGCGCATGTAGAGAAGCACGCCCGGCTCGGCCTGCACGGACTGATTTGGAGCGAGCTGGAAGATGGCAGCCTGCGTCTCGTAGCCCACGACTTTGTAATCCACCCCCGCCAGCGTCCCCTGATGACTGGTGACCATGACGGGGGCGGAAGGCACCGCGCCCGGCGTATCGGCTGAACCCGCTCCCGCCGGGACGCCCGCCGGCGCCGTCCACGGAGGCGACCCGGCAAGCGCCGCTCCACAGCGGCTACAGAAACGGGCATCCGGCATGTTCCCGGCAAAACGACAGGCAGGACAGGGATTCACGGGGCACCTCGGATTTCAAACACGATCCATCAAACCATATGGTTCAAAGCTCATGGTGGGAAGCCCGGACTGACGCCGGCGCCTCGGCCACGGCTCGCGGACGCTCCCGTTGGCCGGTCAACTCTTCTCGAAATTCAGCGCCGCGGAGTTCATGCAGTAACGCAGACCAGTGGGCTTGGGGCCATCATCAAAGACATGTCCAAGGTGGGCGTCGCAGCGCGCGCAGCGTACTTCCTGCCGATCCATGCCGAAGCTGCGGTCGGTTTGGTCGGCGATATTCTCCGGTGCCAGCGGGGCCCAGAAACTGGGCCAGCCGGTGCCCGACTCAAACTTGGTTTCGGAGCTGAACAGTGCGGTGCCGCAGCACACGCAGCGGTAGATACCCTTGTCGTGCAGGTTCCAGTACTGCCCGGAGAAGGCCCGCTCGGTGCCGGCATGCCGCGCCACCTGAAACTGTTCCGCAGTCAGTTGCTTGCGCCACTCCTCATCGCTCTTGATCACTTTCTCCGCCATGACGACTCCTGTTTTGTGGCCAAACCGGTCAAATTCGACGATGCGAACGGCGCGCCGGCTCGGCGTCGCCGCACTGGCGAGTGCCGCCGCGCCGGCCGCGGAAGAGCGGCAAGCCACGACGCCCACCAGGCTCAACGCTCCCAGCAACAGTTGCCGGCGCGGTATCACCCGCAGCCCGTCGTGGGCGACAGCTGCGGGCGTGATGCGTGCGGGGATCGCGGACATGGGAACTCCCTCCGACTCGCCTATGAAAAGGCTAGCACCTTGTCACAATTCAAAGCGCGCACCGATTATTCCGGGGCGCCCGCCCTCCATGCTCAACCCTGCACGCTTCACGGCCCCATCACTCGAACTGCTTGCGAAACCCGGCCCACTCCTGCTCGAGGCGGGCCACGATGGCGCGCAGGGATCGCACCTCGTCCTCGATCTGCGCGAGGCGGTCGGCGCGGGGCACCACGGGTGCGTCCGGAGCGTCCGTCCCAGGGGCCACCGCGCCGGAGAGCAGATGGGCATGGCGCGCTTCCTTGGTCCCCGGTTGGCGCGGCAGGCGGGCAACCAGCGGCACGGGCGTGCGCTCCTGCAGTCCGCGCAGGCAATTCTCGACCTCGTCGAGGCCACCGAAGGCGTGCATGCGTTCCGCGCGGCTGCGCAGCTCTCCGGGCGTCTGCGGACCGCGCAACATCAGCTCGGTCAGGATCGCCATCTCGCGGCGATTGAGGTTCAACGCTTCCCAGAAACGCTCATCGTACTTGGGGACGCGGTTGCCGGCACCGGTGATTTCCAGTGCCCAGCCCTGGGCCCGCAGCCGGGCAATGGCCTCCAGCACGGTGGCCTCGTCGTAGGCCACCATGGGCTCGCGGTTCGACTTTTGATTGCAGGCGTTGACCAGCGCGTTGAGCGTCAGCGGGTAATACTCCGGCGTGGTGACTTTTTTCTCAAGCAACGCGCCGAGCACGCGCACGTCAATGGCATCCAGCAGGGTCATGGGTCGAACCTCGTAGGGGCTACGACGCGCCGGCGCCGTTGACCTTGCTCAAGCGGTTGAGTCCGTTGAACGCGGCCGCCTTGTAACACTCGGCCAGGGTGGGGTAGTTGAACACGGTGTCCACGAAGTAGTCCACCGTTCCGTGAAAGGCCATGACCGCCTGGCCGATGTGCAGCAGTTCCGAGGCGCCTTCGCCGATGATGTGGACACCGAGCAACTCGTGGGTGTCGCGGTGGAAGGCCAGCTTGAGTCGGCCGTCGGTATCGCCGCGGATCTGGCCGCGGGCGATCTCGCGGTAGAACGCCACCCCCACCTCGTACGGCACGTCGGCCTCGGTCAACTGCTCTTCCGTCCGACCGACGAAGCTGATCTCCGGAATGGTATAGATGCCGTAGGGATAGTTGGAGAGGAAGCCGTGCGTGGGCAACCCCGTGCCGCAGGCGACGGCGCGCCGGCCCTGCTCCATGGAAACCGAGGCGAGGCTGGGGAAGCCGATCACATCGCCGACGGCGAAGACATTGGGCTGGCTGGTGCGGAACTCGGGATCCACCGCGATCCGGCCACGGGCGTCGGTGGCGACCCCGATCGTCTCCAGGTTCAATTCATCCACATTGCCCTGGCGTCCGACACTGTAGAGCAGCGCGTCGCCGTGGATTTTCTTGTTACTTTTCAGGGTGGCGACCACGCCGCCCCCGGGGATCTCCTCCACGCTCTCCACCTCCTCGTGCAGCCGCATGGTGACGCGGCTCTCGCGCAAATGGTAGGAGAGTGCCTCGACGATTTCGCTGTCGGCGAAATCCAGCAGGCGCTGCATCTTTTCCACCAGGATGACGCGCACGCCGAGAACGGCGAACATGGAGGCGTATTCCAGCCCGATCACGCCCCCGCCCACCACGATGAGGTTGCGGGGAATCTCGGGCATCTGCAGGACCTGGTCGCTGCTCACGATAGTGCGGCCATTGACCGGCACCAGGGGGGAGGTGGCGGGCCGTGTGCCGGTGGCGATAATGATCACCCCCGCCTGGAAGAGCATGGATCCCGTCGGGCCCAGCACCTCGACATGATGCGGGTCAAGGAAGCTGGCCGTTCCCTGGATCAGGCGAATGCCGTTGCGCTCTAACTGCGAACGGTAGACCTCGATCTCGTTGCGGATCACATGGTCGGCCCGGAAACTCAGATCGGCCATGGTGATCTGGTCCTTGACGCGGTAGTTGATGCCGTAGACGCCGCGGTAGTAATAACCGGAGAGGTGCAGCACGGCCTCGCGCATGGTCTTGCTGGGAATGGTGCCGGTGTTGATGCAGGTCCCGCCCACATGGGCGGCGCGTTCGATGACCGCGACGCGGCGTCCCGCCTTGGCGCCCTGAATGGCCGCCCGCTGTCCGGCCGGACCCGAACCGATCACCAGGATGTCGTACTGATCCATAGCTTGACGTCCGCGGTCCCGCTCACCCACGGTCCCGGCCATCGTACCTGAGACGCTGGCGCATCGGCGACGTCGCTTGCCTGCCCCCGAGGGCTGGTGCCCGCTGCCCGACCTGTCCCCGTTCTGACCGGGAAGGGCGCTGCGGGAGCGCGACCGCCATGCGCCACGAGCCAGAAGTACGCCGGTCGCCGGCGAGATTACAGAAGTTTTACATCATGACTCCGCCGCTCCTTGCTAGCGTGGAGATGCATCCCAATCCATTTGCGAGGCCAAGTTTTGAGCACAGCAGAAGCAACGTTGACGTCCGCCGGCCCTCTGACTCAGGACAAGTATGTCCGCTTCAACACCCTCACTGCGGTGGTGATGGTGCTGTTCCACATTGGCGCCGTGGCAGCGTTATTTTTCTTCAACTGGCATGCCGTGCTGGTGGCGGCGGCACTGTACTGGCTGGCCATTGGTTGTGGCATCGGCATGGGCTATCACCGACTGCACACCCACCGCTCCTATCGCCTGCCGCGCTGGATTGATTATTTCCTCGCCGTTTGCGGCACGCTGACGCTGGAGGGCGGTCCCATCTCCTGGGTGGCCACGCACCGCCTGCATCATCAAAACTCCGATCAACATGGGGACCCGCACTCGCCGCGCGACGGCGCCTGGTGGGCGCATGTCGGCTGGATCCTGTTTGGGGAGACCAACCACAACAACACCGCGCGCATGGGGCGTTACGCGCCCGACATGGCGAAGGACCGTTTCTACGTCTGGCTGAACAACTACCACTGGGTCCCGCTGACCATCTCCGGCCTCATTCTGCTGGCCGTGGGCGGCTTGCCGATGATGCTATGGGGCGTCTGCATGCGCGTGGTCATCGGCCTGCATGCGACATGGCTGGTGAACTCCGCGACCCATATGTGGGGCAAGCGCCGTTTTGCCACCCGCGACGACTCACGCAACAACTGGTGGGTGGCCATCCTGACCTTCGGCGAGGGCTGGCACAACAATCACCACGCCCACCCCACCTCGGCACGGCATGGCCTGGCGTGGTACGAATTCGATCTCACCTTCATCCAGATCCGCCTGCTGCATTGGCTGGGCATTGCCCGGAACATGAAGGTCGCGGGCGTCACCTCGCGATTGCCGAACGCCAGTTAGCCAGCCGCCGGCACGTCCGCCACGCCGCGGGGGGCTCCCCCCTGCGGAGCCCCAAATCGGGTCCCGTGAGCTGCGGTGAGCACCAGCCCTCCCGTGGGACGTCGCCCCACCTTCTGCCCCGCTCCCTTCTCCTCCCCCTCGCTCGCTCCCCCTCCTGTGGCATCCTGCCCACATGCCCGTCAGCGCCCACCGCAGGTCGATCGCCATCTTCATCACGCTTGGCGCGTGTCTGGTGGCGCTCGCGGTCACGCTTAACGTCGGGTGGATCCTTCTGAACTGGCGCGAGGGGCTGCAGCTGGTCTTCGGTGTCCTGTTCTTTCTGCTGATCATCGCCGGCATGGTGTTGAATACGGTCTTTCTGGTGCGCGAGATCCGGCGCAACGAACAGCACGACACCTTCATCAACGCGGTGACGCATGAGCTGAAGACGCCGGTGGCCTCGATCCGTTTATACCTGGAGACGCTGCAAACTCGCGAGGTGGACGAGGCGCGGCGCCAGGAGTTCTACACGATCATGTTGGCCGACGCCGACCGGCTGCTGCACACCATCGAGCAGGTGCTGCGCACCGGGCGCATGACGCGTCGGCAATTACATATCAGCAACGTGGACCTGCAGGCACTGGCGCAGGAGTGTGTCGTGCTCGCCCGCCGCCGCAACCACCTCGGCGAGAATCAACTCTGGGTCGCAGAGCCGCCACCGGCGGTGACGACTTTGCTGGCCGACGCCGATGAATTGCGGGCGGCCATTTCCAACCTGGTCGACAATGCGATCAAATACTCCGGCGATCACGTCGCCGTCGAGGTGGCGCTGTTGCAGCCCGACCCGGGAAGTTTGGCGGTGCGAGTGACGGATCACGGCGTGGGCATTCCGCAGCAGGAGCTGAAGCGCATCTTCAAGCGGTTTTATCGCATTCCCGGCTCGGTGGCGGTGCGGGTGAAAGGCACCGGGCTGGGCCTGTTCATCGTGCGGGCGGTGGCCAAGCGCCATGGCGGCCGCGCCTTCGCCACCAGTGCGGGCCCTGGTCAGGGCAGCCAATTCACCTTGCAGTTGCCCATCACGGCCCCCGCCGGCCCGCAGGAGTCCGCATGAGCCGCGTCCTGGTGGTGGAGGACGAGCAGCATCTGGCCGCCGGCCTGCGCTTCAACCTCGAGGCCGAAGGGTACACCGTGGAAACCCTGGAGACCGGGGAAACCGCGCTGGCCCGATTGGCGGAAACCGAGTTCGACGTCCTGGTACTCGATGTCATGCTGCCCGGCATGGACGGCTTCGCCGTGGTCAGCGCCCTGCGCAACAACGATCGCCACATCCCGACGTTGATGCTGACCGCCCGCAGCAGCCCGGAAGACGTGCTGCGCGGCTTCGCCGCCGGGGCCGACGACTACCTGCCCAAACCCTTCGACCTCGCGATTCTCATCGCACGCATCCGCAGCCTGCTGCGCCGGCAACAATGGGCGCGGCGCACGATGCCTGACCCGGCCACTCCAGAACCACCGACGAACGCGCCCCAGGACCGTTATGAGTTCAACGGCCGCGTACTGGACTTCAACGCTCTCGAACTCAAGGTCGGCGCTCGGACGCTCTCCCTGACGCTCATGGAGGCTAACCTGCTGCGCTATCTCGTCCAACATGAAGGCCGCACCGTCTCCCGCAAGGCGATGCTGGAAGATGTTTGGGGCGTGCGGGAAGATACCGACACGCGCGCCATCGACAACTTCATCGTCCGCCTGCGGCGCTACATCGAGGACGACTCCTCACACCCACGCCATCTGCAGACCGTGCGCGGCGTCGGCTATCGCTTTGTCGCCCAGCCGGCGCCAGGGAAAAACTAAGGCGTCGGTTGGTGATGCTTTGGCGATTCCACCGCTGTCGGGCGACCCGCAACGGCGTTTAAGTTCTGGGGTATTCTCCCCTTGGAACGTGACGGGGGGACGCATGCTGCCCATTCCGTACCGCAACAGCAACTCCCCCCTTCGCCTGCCGTGGGTCACCTTCGGCCTGATCGGGATCAATCTCGCCGTTTTCTTCTACGAGCTCTATCTGGGTTCGCTGGGCCCGGCGGCGCTGCCACGCTTCCTTCAGGCGCATGGGCTGGTGCCGGTGAACTGGGCCACGGCGCTGGCCGGAGGAAATTGGAGCGGGGTCATCGGACCGTTGCTGGTCAGCCTCTTCCTGCATGCCGGGTGGCTGCACCTGCTCGGCAACCTCTGGATGTTGTATCTGTTTGGCTTTTTGATAGAAGACCTGCTGGGGCCGGCGGGCTACCTGATCTTCTATCTGGGATGCGGCATGGTGGCGGGCGTGGCGCAGATCCTTGCCGACAGCAGCAGCAACCGGCCCATCGTCGGCGCCAGCGGCGCGATCGCGGGCGTGCTGGGAGCTGCATTCGTCCGCTTTCCACGCACCCGCATCCGGGCGGCCTGGCTGGTTCCCACCACTTTTCGCGTCATCCAGTTCAATCTTTCCTCGTGGCTGCTGCTTGGCATGTGGTTCCTGGGGGAGGTGGGAGACAGCCTGATGGACACGAGTGGCGGCGGTGTTGCCGTCTTCGCGCATATCGGCGGCTTCCTGGTCGGCGTGCTGCTCTCTTTCATTGGCCCCGTGACCCAGGTTTACCCTGACGATGCGGATGTCATCGTTCATCTCCCGCCCCCGATCGCCGCGTCCAAGCCCACGCATTGCCGCGAGTGCGGTCAAAGCGGGTTTCTGGCGGACGGCCTTTGTCACGAGTGTTGGCGCCGGGCGAGCAACCCCGTCGGAACGTAGGCGCGGGACTCGCGCACGGGATAGGCTACGGCATGCGTTATGGCCCCTTGGTCGCCGTGGCCGAGAACATCCGCAGCCTGCACAACGTGGGATCCATTTTCCGCACCTGCGACGGCGCGGGAGTCAGCCACCTATTTCTCTGCGGCTACAGCGGATTTCCACCGCGCCCCGAGATTCACAAGGTCGCGCTGGGGGCGGAGGAGGCGGTCGCCTGGGAACATGTCTGGCACATCGCGCCGCTCCTGGCGGAACTTCGGCAGGCTGGATATCGAGTGGTGGCGCTGGAGCGGGAGCCGGGCGACGCCGGCACCGAGCTTTCCGCCTTCCAGCCGAGTTGGCCGCTGGCATTGCTGGTCGGCAATGAGGTCGATGGCCTGACCGCCGCTGCATTGCGCGCCGCACACGACCGCATCTCGTTGCCGATGCGCGGGACGAAGGCTTCGCTCAATGTGGCAGTGGCGTTCGGAATCGCGGTGTACCGTCTGATGGAACATCGCCGCTGACGCTGGCGTGTCGGCCACGCGGGCCCTGCAGGCCCGCGACCCGCCGCGTCTGGCGGTCACGCACTTCCAAAGTGTCGCGCCCAGCGCGCAACAGCATCGGGCGAGACCCCGTAGTCACCCCTCTCGCCGTGCAAGGCCGCGAACTGAACGGCGAGATTGCCCACGGTGGAACTCTCGACCGCGCCGCGTACCACCTCCAAGCCGGTGCGCGCGGCGATCAGTTGGTTCAGGTATGCGTTCTGGCTGCCCCCTCCCACCACGTAGAGCCGGCGGAGACGCGGTTGCGTCATGTCCTCCAGTGCCTGTAGCACTTCGGCGTAGCGCGCCGCCAAACTGTGGAGGATGCACTGCGTCATGGTGGGGGCATCCTCAGGCTGAGTCGAGAGAGGAGACGCGCCCCTGCATTGCAGTTCGCGATTGATGCGCTCGGGCATGTTGCCCGGTAACCAGAGCTGTTCGGCGTCCACAAAAAAGAGGTCGCGTGGCGGCGGCAGGCGCGCGCAGTTTTCGAGCAGCTCCGGCAGCGTCCATGCCCGCCCCGCCGCAGTCCACGTGCGCAGGCATTCTTGCAGGAGCCATAGTCCGTTGACGTTCTTCAGGAACCGCAGCCGGCCCCCCACCCCGCCCTCGTGAGTGAAGTTGTTGGCAAGGGCGCTCGGCGTCAGGCAGGGGCGCTCCAGGACCCGGCCGATCAGGGACCAGGTGCCGGAGCTCAGGAACGCCCAATCCTGGCCCGGGTCCGGAATGCCGGCCACGGCGGCGCCGGTATCGTGACAGCAGGGCGCGATGAGCTGCGCCTGCGCGAGGGCGGGAATCGCTGTCAGCGGCCCCTGGAGGCGCCCCAGCACGGTGCCCGCCGGCACGATGTCCGGCGCCGCGGCACGATCCAATCCGGCAGCCGCGAAGATCTCATCCGCCCACCCACGCGTGTGCACGTCCACCAGTTGCGTATGGGTGGCATTGCTGAATTCGGCGACGCGGCGGCCCCCCAACCACGCCAGGAGATACTCGGGGAGGTTGAGCCAGCCCGTTCCCGGCGGCAAGCCGTCGCGGCGGTCGGCAAAGAGCTGGTAGAGCGTGTTGAACCGCAGGAATTGAATGCCGGTCAAGGCGTAGATGCGTTCGCGGGACAGGCGCTCCCAGACCTGCGCCATGGCGTGATCGGTGCGCGGATCGCGGTAACAGAAGGGCGGCGCCAAGGGCAGGCTGTCGGCGCCCAAGCGGACGTAGTCCACCGCCCATCCGTCCACACCGATGGAAGCGATGCCTTCCGGGGCCAGCGCCGCGCAGGCGCGCAAGCCCTTGGCAACCTCCTCCTGAATGCGCTGCAAGTCCCAGACCAGCTGACCGGCGTGCGTCTGCGCGCCGTTCTGGAAGCGCGTGACCAGTTGCAGACGGGCCCTCCCGTCGCGCCAGGAGCCCAGCGAGACTCTGCAACTCTCCGCTCCGAGATCAATGGCGACGGCGTGCAAAACGTCCATGTTCACGGCCGCGCGCGCCGTTCGTAATGGCCGGCACGGCGCAGCGTGACCGTCCAGCAGGCCCCCCAGATGCACTGTTCCGGCAGCCCACGGTGTACGCGGGACTCAAGCAGCGACGGGGCGCCGCTCGCATTAAGTCCCGAACGCGCGGAGAGCGCCTGCGCGTTGCCCGTCTTCACGGGCGGCACGATCCACTCGGTCAAGTACCGGAACACTCGCATGCGATGCCTCTCCGTCCGCGCATTCAAGCGTAGCTTCCCCCGCTCGGAGCACGCCCGGCGCGCTCGAGGGTAATGCGTTCCAGGTAGCCGCCGGCGCGGAAGGCGGCCAGCGGATCTTCCTGCAAGCCGCGACCGCGCCGCCAGGCCCGCAGCGCCGGCCGGACGTCGGTGCTGAAGGCGTCCTTGAGAACATTTTCCGCATCCACCAGTCGCTGTTCGCGCTGCGCCTGGAGCAGGGTGGCAAAGTCCACGATGGCGGCCTTGGCAAACAGCTCCTGCGCGGTCATCGCGGTCTGGATCATGGCCTCGATCTTGCCCTTCAAGTTGTGGCTCTGATCCACCATGTAGGCGATGTCGGCGACGCTGCCGGTTTCCCATTCATAGCAGCGGATCTCGGTGAAGATCCGGAAAACTTGATAGGGGTCAATCGAACCCAACGTCAGGTCGTCGTCAGCGTAACGTCGATCATTGAAATGAAAGCCGCCCAGCATGTTTTCGCTGAGCAACCATGCCACGATCTGTTCGATGTTTTGCCCGGCATAGTGGTGCCCGGTGTCGACCAGAACGCGGGCCTGCGCGCCGGCGCCCCGGGCGAGCAGCAAGGCCATGCCCCAGTCGGCGATTTCAGTGTGGTAGAAGGCGGGCTCGAAAGGTTTGTACTCGATCAACATGCGCTGCGTGGGTGCAAGGGCGCGGTGCATTTGCTGCAACCCGGCCTGCATCCAAGCGCGGCGTGCGCGGAGATTGGCTGTTCCCGGGTAATTCGACCCATCCGCAAACCAGAGCGAGAGGTCACGCGCGCCGAGGTCGGTGGCGATCCGCACGGAGTCCAACAAATGATCCAGGGCCGCTTGCCGGACTTCGGCCCGTTCGTTGGCCAGCGAACCGTGCTTATAAATCTGGTCCTGGAAGAGATTGGGGTTGATGGAGCCGGGACGCACGCCATAGCGCTGCGCCAGGCCCTGCACCACGGCGGGTGGCGTGCCCGCCGGTACATCCCATAAAACGTGCAGCGCCAACGTGGGGCAGCAACCGGTGACGGCATGAACTTGACCCGCATCGGCGAATTTCTCCTCCAGCGTGCGCGCCGCCGCCGCTTGAAGGAATTTTCCGAAGCGCGTGCCCGTATCGGCAAAGCCCCAGGAGGGCAGCTCGATGTGGAAGTTGTCGAGGGCCGCAGCCACGCACGCGTCAGGGGTCACAGCACAGCCTTTCGAACCACGGGATGCCCGGGACACCGGGCGCTTGTTGAACGGTTTATAGTACCGGACGCCAGCACGAGGACCCAACCGACGACAGGTTCCCACTCCGGTTGCCTTTCCTCGCCCGCCATCATAGTCGCAGCCCACACCGACTCAACCGCCGTGTCGCGCCCGTCAACGCGGCGATGCTTCGCCGTCGCGCAGGGTCGCCACCAACAAATACGGATCGTCGGAGACCAGCGCGCTGACGCCCGCGGCGGCCAGACTGCGCATGCGGCGGGGGCGGTTCACGGTCCAGACCAACGTTTTCCAACCTGCCTCGTGCAGCCGCTTCAGGTAGCGGGCGCGTGCCACATGCGTGGAGGGCGCGACCCAGGTGATCGGCAGGCCGCGCAAACGTCGGACGGGAATGGCGCGCGCCACGTTCAGGCACAGCGGAATCTCCGGCGACAAAGCGGACATCCGCCGCAGCACGCCGGGATGAAAGCTGCTCACGATGTAGCCCTGCGTGGGGGGCCAACGCCGCAGGGCGGCGACCAGCGGTACTTCGACGCCGCGCCGCGCCTTCACCTCGAGATCAAACCAGGCACGCTGGCCCAACTCCCGCAGCACCTCCGGCAGGGTCGCCACGGCAGGTTGGCGTCGGCGCAGTTCCGCCAGCGTCATGCGGCTGACCGCACGCCGCCCGAGGCGAGGGTCGTGCAACAGGACCAACTGCTGGTCGGCGCTCAGTCGCAGGTCCAGTTCGACGCCCTGGCAACCGGAGGCCAATGCGCGCTTCAGGGCCGCGCACGAGTTCTCCAGCTCGACCGCGGCAGCGGGTTGACGCTGCCGCAAGCGCCGGTTCCAGACGCGCGCCAGGCGATGGCCGCGGTGGCCGAGCAGCAACGGTCGCGTCACGCCATTCCCTCCAATGAACCGCCCAGCCGCGCTTCTACCGCGGCGCGCGAAGGCATGCTCGCCTGCGCTCCCCGGCGCAGACAGGCTTCGGCGGCAGTGGCATTCGCCACCCGTAAACGATGCGCGAGATCGGTGCCGGCGAGCAGGGCGGCGAGATAGCCGGCGTGAAAAGCATCGCCGGCGCCGGTGGTATCCACCGGGATCAGCGTAAACGCGGGCGAATCGAGAAACTCGCGCCCATCGAAGGCCACGGCTCCCGCTGCGCCGCAGGTGGCGCAGACGACTGCCGGCCCCAAGGCGGCAAGCCGGCGCAGCGCCTCGTGCAGATCCTCCGTGCCGGCCAGCTCGCGAACAAACTCCTCATTGGAGATGAAATGCGTGATGTGAGCCAGCAACGCGCGCGTCGAGGCGCGCTCGCAATCGACGTCCGAGACGACCGGGATCCCGGCGGCTTGCGCCCATGCGGCGACCTGCAGGCCCGCCTCCTCATCCTTGCCGTCGAGAAAGACGGCGCGCGTCCGGGCGACATCGTTCCGCGACACTTCGCCGGGCCGCACCGCGAGCCGATCATCGGTGTTCCAGATGACCCCCCGCTCGCCGGTCGTCGCGTCGAGGATGATGTAGGCCAGAGCACTGGGGACGCCGGGAACGGTGCGTGCCAGCGAGAGGTCCACGCCAGCCGCGCGCAGGGCTGCCCATTGCCGTTCTCCGGCGTCATCGTCGCCGGTTCGCAGCACCATGCCGGCACGCAGACCGAGACGCGCGCAACCCAGCATGGCAGTGGCGACCTGCCCACCGGGCAGGCTCTCGCGACGCAGCACCGCCACCGACTCGCCGGGCTGCGGATAGCGCGGCAAGGTGAATAAATGGTCGAGGCAGCTGTTGCCCAGCCCGAGAACGTCCCACATGGTGCGTGTTGGCGATTGTATGATGGAAGAGTTGCGGATCACCGCAGCAGGTGTATTGACATGGGCTGGCTGGAAAACCGCTTCGAGAAAAACTTCATGATCTCGAGCGTGGACTACGTGTTCAACTGGGCCCGCAAGTCCGCCCTGTGGCCGATGACCTTTGGTCTGGCCTGTTGTGCCATTGAAATGATCGCCTCCACCACGGCGCGCTTCGATATTGCGCGCTTCGGCTCCGAGGTCTTCCGCCCCAGTCCCCGGCAAAGCGATCTCATGATCGTGGCCGGCACGGTAACGCTGAAAATGGCCCCGGTGGTGAAGCGGGTGTACGACCAGATGCCCGATCCCAAATGGGTCATCTCCATGGGCGCCTGCTCCAGCGTGGGCGGCCCCTTCAACACCTACTCGACTCTTCAAGGGGTGGACCGTATCATCCCGGTCGACGTCTATGTCATCGGCTGCCCACCACGGCCCGAGAACCTGTTCTACGCGCTGCTGAAGCTGCAGGACAAGATTGACCAGATGTCGCTGGCCAAGCGTCCCACCGAAGTTCGCCTGGCGCGGGACATGGCCACGGAGTTCGCACGCCAAGTCATGGTGGCGCAGACGGTGCAGCCCCGTCCGAGTTTCGAGGGGTGAGACACCCCGCCACAGTCGGCCCCGGCGCTCGCCATGGTCGCCCTCCGGCTGTGTCGTGCCCTGACAGGCCGTTGCGCTCAGCGTGCTTCTGCCGGGCTGAAGCGCAGGCGGCGTAACTCGTCCATGCCGACCACCGCAACGATCACCATGCCGATGATGATCCGTTGCACGAAGGGCGAGATGCCGAGCAGGTTGGTGCCATTGCGGATCAGGCCCATGATGAAGGATCCGATGATCGTGCCAACGACCGAACCTTCGCCACCGGTCAGCGTGCCGCCGCCAATGACCACGGCGGCAATCGCATCCAATTCGTAACCTTCGCCGGTGGTGGGCTGACCGCTGATCAAGCGCGAAGCCTCGATCACCCCCGCCAAGCCGGTCATGCCTCCGGCCAGCGCGAAAATACCCAGCAAATAGCGCTTGATCGGGACGCCGGAGTGGACGCAGGCGGTGCGATTGCTGCCCATGGCGAAGCAGTACCGCCCCAGCCGGGTGCGGTGCAGCAGGTATTGCGCCAGCAATGCCACGCCAACCAGGAAGACAACCGGGATCGGAATCCAGTGCAGCACTGTGCCGTCGGCGAGCTGGCCGAAGGCGGACGGGAGATCGGTCACGGGCAGGCCGTGCGTGGTCAAGAGGGCCAACCCGCGAAAGATGCCCAACGTCCCGAGCGTGGCAATGAACGAGGGGACATGCAGGCGCGTGGCCGCCAAGCCGTTGATCAGACCACAGAACGCGCCCACTGCGATGCCGGTCAGCACGGTCAGTGGGACCGAGAGCGTGTGCTGCAACCCAATGCACGCATAGACCCCCGCCAATGCGGACAGGGAGCCCACCGAGAGGTCGATCTCGCCGGCAATCATGACCAGCGTCATGCCCACCGCAATAATGGTGACGACCGTGGTCTGTCGCAGGATGCTGACCAGGTTGGCGGTATGCAGAAAGTTGGGGCTGAGCAGCGCCAGCGCCAGCGCCAGCAACGCCAAACTGGTGAATGGGAGTAAACGTTTCAGCAGGCCTGTCATAGGGAATGAGCCGCGAGGCGAGACCCGGGGCATTGTGCCATGAACCGCTTCCCCAAAGCAGGGCGGCTCGGCACGCTGGCGTATCGCTGCGGCGGCAGCCGGGTGCTTCCAAACACCGACCCGTCCCCCTCTTGCCGCGGCCTTTAGTCAGTGGCGGGGGCGGCGGCGAGCAGGATGTTTTCGCGTGTAAGGCGGTGACCGGTGAGTTCGGCAACAATCTTCCCGCGCCGCATCACCAGCACCCGCTGTGCGATGCGCAGGATCTCGTCCAGATCGGAGGAGATCAGCAGCATGCCGCGCCCCTCGCGGCACCACTGCTCGATTTGGCGATAGATCTCGATCCGCGATCCGATATCCACGCCGCGCGTGGGTTCATTCAGGATCAGCACGCGGCTGGCCGCGGCGATCCAGCGGGCCAGCAACGTCTTTTGCTGGGTACCGCCGCTGAGTTTCCGCACAGCGCGCGGCGCCAGGGCGGGGTCAACGCCCGCTTGGGCCAGGCTCTCCTGCGCCAGCGTGGACTCAACCCGTATCTGGCGGCGCCACCAGTTGGCATAGCGCGGTACGCTGGCCAGCGTGGCGTTGGTGCCGGCCGACAATTGTGGGCAGAGACCGCGTGCGCGGTCCTCCGGGATGAACCCGATACCGTGCGCCACCGCTGCATGGCTATCGTGCAGGGTAATGGCCGCGCCCTGCAGCAGGATCTCTCCCGTGTGCGGCGGCAGCAATCCGAAGAGCGCATCGGCCAGCGCGCCCCGTCCGTCTCCGACCAGGCCGGCAAGCGCCAGCACCTCGCCGGCATGCAGCGTGAGGTTGATCTCGGCGAAGGCCGGCGGCGCGCTCAGCCCGCGTAATTCGAGCAGCGCTTCCTGGCGCGCCGCAGTGGGGGGCGCGGCGGCGAGGGCCTCGACGGCCCGGCCCAGCATGGCTTCGACCACGGCTTCCCGATTGGTCCGGCCCACCGCGCTATAAACCACGCGTCCGTTTCGCAAGACGGTGACGCGGTCGGCAATGGCATCAATTTCATCGAGCCGGTGCGAGATATAGATCAGCGCCAATCCACTCCCGCGCAGCCGCCGCAACACGGTAAACAGATGGTCGACTTCGCCGGCGTTGAGCGCACTGGTGGGCTCGTCGAGAATCAGGACGGAGCGTGCACGCGCGTAGGCCTTGGCAATGGCCACCAGTTGACGTTCCCCGGTGCGCAGGGCGCGCACCGGGCGATCCGGGTCCAGAGCGATGCCGCAGGCCTGCAGCAGTTCCGTGACGCGGCGCCTCGCCGCGGTGCGATCGAGGCGTCCGCCGGCATGGACGGGCTCGTCCCCCAGCAGCACATTCTGCGCCACGCTAAGGTGAGGCACCAGGTCGAGCTCCTGGTACACCATGGCAATGCCGGCATCCAAGGCTGCGGCAGGGTCACGAAATCGGCAAGGCCGGCCCGCCACCTCGATGACGCCCTGATCGGGCGCCAACACGCCCGCCAGCATGCGCATGAGCGTGCTCTTGCCGGCGCCGTTCATTCCCATCAGGGCGTGAATTTCGCCCGCGTGAAACGCGATCGAAACGTCACTCAGCACCGGGGCGGCAAACGCCTTGTGGATGCCGCAAACGGCCAGTGCCGGTGTCGCGTCCGGCGCGGGAATGGAGGCGCTATCGGACATCTCCTATTGCACCACGGGCGGTAACAGGACCTTCTGGATCGCCGGCTCGTCCATGTTGGCACGGGTGACGAGATGGGCCGGGGTATCAATGCGGGATGGGGGCACCTGACCGGAAAGCTTGGTGACGATGGTCATGACTCCTTGGTAGCCGATCTCATAGGGATCCTGGACCACGAGAGAATCAATCTCGCCCGCCCGCAGGCCTTGCACCAGCAACGGCCCCGCGTCAAAGCCCACCAGTTTTACCTTTCCGATCAAACCCCGACCCTTCAAAGCTTGGAGTGTCCCCGCCGTCGAGGATTCGTTCGAGGCGAACAGACAATCGAGGTCGGGATGCGCCGTCAGCAGGTCTTCGGCAACCGCGCGCGAGCGCGCCACATCGGCCTGTCCGTAACGCAAGTCAAGAATGTGAATGCCCGGAAACTTGGCGGCGAGTTCGTGGGAGAACCCATCCTCGCGCTGCGTCGTGGACACGCTGCCGGCCGCTACGCCGACGATGGCGACCTTGCCGCTACCATGCAGGATGTCACCCACCCGGTCGGCCGCCATCGCGCCGCCGGCCTCATTGTTCGTCGCCACGTAGCTGACGTAGTCACTGGGCGGTAGCGCAATGCCCGAGTCAAAGATGGTAACCGGCACATGTGCCTCGATGGCCTTGCGTACCGCCGGCACCAGCGCCTCACGATGGGCCGGCGCCAGCACGATGCCGCTCACCCCGCGATTAACGGCGTCCTCCACCATGCTGGCCTGCCGATCGTATTCGGTTTCCAGCTCCGGACCGTTCCAAAGGATCTGGTAGTGGCTTGCCTTTCCGGCCGCCTCCGCCCCGGCGTGCACCGATTCCCAATACACGTTGGAGGTGCCCTTGGGAATCACCGCAATGGTCGGGGTGCTGGAACCACGATGACAGCCGACGCCAGCCGCGGCCACCAGCAGAACCGCGAGAAGCGGACGCGGCGCGGAACAGTGAAACAGGAGACGGGAAAACATCATAAAAGAGAGGGTGGCGTCACGTTAACGGCCTCGCGCAGGACTGTCAACCACATAGCTGCAACTCGGCCCTTCGCCGCCGCTGTGCACCGGGTACGCCCGTGGCTCGCTGGCCTGTCGCGGCCGGGTTTCTGCAACCGCTTGCCGCGATGGTCGCCGAGGGACAAAATATGCCCCGTGGGGATGGCGCGCGCTGACCGGCGCCCCGCGCCGCCGGAAACCTCCCCGCTGCGCCGTACGTCCAAGGTGCTAAGTGGTTGTTTTTACAATGACTTGTGCCCTCGAACACAACCCCTTGGCTGAGCATTTTTTCCGTTCCGAAAAGCCATAGCGAGTGTTACAATTGTTCTATTCGACGTTGAAGTGGCTGCAATCATGAACAAGCCTCGCCTTTCAAAGTACTCCCTGATTCATCAGGGCAATCGGGCCATCGTGTGCGAAGGTCGAATCCGACTCGCCCTGGTGGACACCGCCAAACTGGATCACTTCGTCAAGGAAAATGGCCGGCGGCTGGCGGCCGACGAGGATATTCAGTGGGCCCTCAAACACGCTCTCATTTCCAAGTACCGTGTTTTCAACAAGCCGATGTCCTCGCGCGAGTTGGAAACGGCGGCCGCTATTGACAGCTAACTCGATCGCAACAGCGTTTGGAAAAAGAGCGGCCGATGCAATCGGCCGCTCTTTTTCGTCCTAGCCTAATTCGTCCTAGCTAAACGTGATGACGCCTTTGATGTAGTCCGCCAGGAATCGGTCCTGCTGAAAGGCCGCGAGTCCTGCTGGAAGTCCATCGTACTGGTGAGTGATGAGGGGGGACACTACGATCTTCTCCTCTTCCAGCAATTGCAACGCGCGCTGATAGACGCGCGGACGACGGCGGGCGTCGAAGCCACCGCTCGCCCCGGTTGCCGCCACCAGCCGTGCTTCCCGGTATTGCAGGGCATTCATGAGTCCGAGGCTGGCGCTGTGATGGCCGTGGCCATACATTACGAGCGTGCCTTGCTTGCGAAGCATGCCGGGGATGTCCTTGTACAACGGCCCATAACCGGCGGCATCCACGAGGAACTCAACGCCGCGGCCGGCAGTGCGGTCGAGGACCTGTGTTACCAGGTCACTGGCGCCGGGATCGATCGCCTCCCCACCGAATCGGACGACGAGAGCGCGCTTGGCAGAATTCGGTTCCACGACCAGCACGGGACCCGTAAAGCCAAGCACGCCGCGCAGGCATTGCAGAAAAAGTAGCCCTGCGGGGCCCGCGCCACATATCAAGGCCGTGCGCACCGGGTTGTCCGGGGCTGGTCGCGTGGTGGTGGGAAGCGTATAGCGGGTGTAGGTCTGTTGTGCGAGTTCCAGAGCGTGGAGGATACAGGCCAAAGGTTCGGTCATCGCTCCGAACGGGACTGGCAGATGGGCCGCGACACGAACCGCATTCACCGCAGGAACCCGCAAGAGTTCCGCCATGCCTCCCGGAATCCCCGAGATGCCCTGTTCCAGATAAAACTCGCACTGGTGCAGGTCGCCGGTGGCGCAGTACTCACAGGGTGTACGCCCTTGACTGAAACAGTTCCATCCCTGGTCAACGACGACGCGATCACCGACGCGGAGATCGTCCACCTCCTTGCCCACGCGCTCGATCACGGCGGCAATCTCATGTCCCAACACTTGGGGGCTCTGTTCCAGCGGAACGGGGCGTCCCTGCGGGTCGTAGTTGTAGTTTGCCTGTCCCTCGAAAATATGGAAGTCCGTCCCACAGATCCCGACGGCGGTGGGACGCGCCAGTACGTCGCGCGGACCGATCTCAGGAGTGGGCAGATCGGTGATGGAGAACTGGCGGGGTGCGAGAAGGATGGCAGCGCGCATGAGCGCTTGTGATCTTAGACCGAGCGCGCGTGTGACGCCAGCCCGTATTCGAGTGTGCAAGAGCTGACGCGGCAAGGGCTGGAATCAAACAACTAACAGTCGGCATCACTGGTCGGGGCGGCCGGATTTGAACCGGCGACCCCCTGCGCCCAAGGCAGGTGCGCTACCAGGCTGCGCTACGCCCCGACTCCGCTTCCAGTTTAGCCCATGCGCGCCCGCGGCATGACCCGCAGGCGGGGGAACCGCCGCGGCGACGCTGACGCCTCGTCCACGCGGCGCCTACGCCCTCTGACGCTCATTTGGCGCCCTTATCCAAGTCGATTGGCAATACCGCACCGCAGAGGAATCGCGAGGAGTATTTCTCGGCGAGCCATGGGCCGTATCCGTTCCCTCAATCCCGGCTTGGCGGGTGCCATGACTTGGACCGAAACAAGTCAACCGAGGTAATTGAATTTCAGTTCAGGGTCGCAGCGGAAGTTCAATCACGTGTGCTTTCGTACCGGATGTGCTCGTTAAAGGGCAGGTCCCTCCTACGACTGTTGTCCCCCAATTGGGGGTGAGCGGCCCTTCCTGACACTGACTGCAACAAGTTCCAGTTGACATTCAGGCGTACCATAGATATAAGTCTGTGAGTTAAAAGCGCGGCGCCGAGGGGCGTTTGCGCCATCCAAGGAGAGCAATGTCTACTATTGGTAAGGCGATTCAAGACTTGGAGGAGCAGCGAAAGCGAATTGAAGCTGCTCTCGACGTGCTGCGCAGTTTGGAAAAGGGGCGGGGGCCGGGACGCCCGGCCAAGCGTGGCGGAGGCCGCAATATTTCTGAGGCCGGCCGACGCCGTATCGCGGAAGCGCAGAAACGGCGCTGGGCGAAAGTGCGGGCGGCACGTGCCGCGCAAACGAAGAAAGGGTAACCACGCCTCCGGTGGCTGATCGTTAGCGTCACACCGCCCCTGCGAAGCTGCGCTTCGCAGGGGCGGTTTCATTTACTTCCCCGCTTGGATCCTATGTCCCCTTGCCGTGCTGTCCTGTTCGACATGGACGGGGTGCTGGTCAACAGCAATCCCTTTCACCTGCAAGCTTGGCGGGCGCTCACGCGGCGCGAGGGCCTGCAACTCAGCGACGCGGAGTTGGAATATGGACTGGGAGGACGCATCAGTGTCGACATTCTCCGCCATTTTCTCGGGCCGCTGCCCGCCGCGCGCTTACAGTCCCTCGCCGCCGAAAAGGAGCTCCTCTTTCGCGATGCGATTCGTGGGCGGGTTCAACCGTTCCCCGGCTTGCATGGCTTTCTACAGCAATTGCGCAACCATGGATTGCGATTGGCAGTTGCCACCTCCGCGCCCCGCGCCAATCTCGAACTGATGCTCCAGGAATTGCATCTCGAGCATTTTTTTGACGGCCACGTGAGTGCCGAGGACGTGAGTCGCGGTAAACCGGACCCCGAAGTCTATCTCCTTGCGGCAGCGAAGCTGGGATGCGCCGCGGCCACCTGCGCGGTCGTCGAGGACGCGGTGGCCGGCATCCAAGCCGGGTGCGCCGCCGGGATGCGCTGCGTCGGCGTTACCAGCACACAGCCGGCGCACGTTCTTACGGCCGCTGGAGCGAAGCACACCATCTCGGACTTCACAGCTTCCGAACTGCTGGCGTGGGTGCTGGCTGACTGCGGCTAACCACCATGCGTCTTTTTGTGGGTCTCGATCTAAGCGACGAAATCAGGACCGCACTGGCCGGCGCAGCGGCGACGTCCGGAGCGGCGGTCGGCACCCTCGCATGGACCGTACCCGCCGACCTGCACATGACTCTGCAATTTCTCGGCGAGGTGGGTGTCGAACACGAGCCGCTGATAACACGCGCGCTACGAAGCGTATCCTGCGAACCGTTTGCCCTGCTGCTGGCCGGGCTCGATGTTTTCCCCGACCGGCGGCGGCCACGAGTATTGTGGGCGGGCGTGGAGCCCACGGCGGCATTGGATGATCTGGTCACCCGAATCGACAGCGTTCTGGGCCCTTTGGGATTCGTCCGCGAAACGCGCCGGTTTCATCCCCACATCACGCTGGCCAAGACGCGGACGCCACGGATGCTGGCGGGGCTGCTTCCACAGTTGGCGACCAATCGGCCGGTCTGGGGCCGCTTACCGGTCGAGACGCTGGTGCTGTTCGAAACCGACCCGACCGCACCTCCCGGCGCCCCGCATTACCGGCGGCGCGCGCACTTTGCGTTGGCTCGCCGCCCGACATGAGCGACCATAATAGCGTCGTCCGCCGTTCGAAGGGGAAGGAGTCCCACATGCGCCTTGGACTGTTGACAGTAATTCTGCTGGCAAGCGGTCTTCCGACCCTGGCCCAATCGGGTGCCGATGCACCCCAGATTCCCTTTACGCAGTTCACTCTGCCGAATGGCTTACGGGTGATCCTCTCCGAGGATCATTCGCTACCGGTGGTTACGGAAAGCATGCTGTTCAATATCGGTGGACGACAGGAACATCCCGGTCGCTCGGGTTTCGCGCATCTGTTTGAACACCTCATGTTTGAAGGCTCGGAACATGCCCCCAAGGGTGTGTTCGATCATCTCGTGGAGGGTTACGGGGGCACCGACAATGCCAGCACGCACGAGGATTACACCTTCTATTTTGAAACCGCACCCAGCAATGCCCTGCCCCTTCTGGCGTGGCTCGACGCCGATCGACTCGCCCATCTCGACGTCACGCCCGCCAACTTGAAAAACCAGATTTCAGTGGTCGAGGAGGAAAAGCGCCTGCGCGTGGACAATGAACCTTACGGCCCCCTGGAGTATCTGGCGATCAGTGCCCAGTCCTTCTCCAACTGGCAGAACGCCCACCCGGTCATTGGCTCTTTTGAGGATCTGAATGCTGCCACGCTGCCGGATGTGAAGGCATTCTTCGATGCCTATTACGCCCCCCGCAACGGCGTTCTGGCGATCGTCGGCGACATGGACCCGGTCCAGACCCGTGGGTTGATCACACGTTACTTCGGACAGATTCCTGATCGTGGCACGATCGTCCCGGTCGACACCGTGGAACCGCCTCGAACGGCCGAAAAGCACGTCACCATGCATGACGCGCATGCCAATCTTCCGGCGCTGGCCATCGCCTGGCAGGGACCGTCGCGGGACAGCCCGGACTTTTACGCTCTAACCATGTTGGGCGAGTTGCTGTTCGACGGCGAGAGCTCGCGCTTGTACCAATCGCTGGTCAAGACACGCAAGGTGGCACTGAGCGTGGATGGGGGCTTGGGGTTCCCTGAAGCCGATTACACCGACTACCGCGCTCCCGGGCTCTTTTCCGGGCTGGTCATTTACAAAAACAACGTCCCCAGAGTCGAGGGGACCACCTCGACCGAGGACCTGGTCGAGCAACTGATCTTTCGCGAGATCCACGACATGGTGGCGAACGGTGTCCCGGCAGAAGAGCTGGATCGTGCTCGCACCCGGCTGCGCGCCAACTGGATCCGCAGTGAGCAGACAACTCTTGACCGCTCGCAATTGCTCGCCCTCTCCGCCCTGCTGAACGGCGACCCCGGTGCCGCCAACACCGAGTTGAACAAGTACCTGCAGGTCAAGTCTTCTGACATCGCCCGGGCGGCATTGCAATACCTGACGCACCCGCGCGCCACGGTCATTGTTGACCTGCCCGGCGCACAGCCGCCCATCGGCCCCAGTCCCAAGGAGCTGCGATGACTCTCTTGTATCCGTTCCGCAAAGTATTGCTGTGCAGCCTGTTCTCCCTGGGTATGCTTGCTGAGCTGACCGTCGCCCAGCAGACAACCATTGCTCCCGCCGATTTGAGCGCCCAGCCCGCGGTGGGACAGGTCAGCCCGTACCATCCGCCGGCCAGCGTGCAGGACCAGCTTCCAAACGGCCTGCGCTTGCTGGTGGTGGCGGATCACCGCTTTCCACTTGTCTCAATACGACTCGCGGTGCACGCAGGTAATGCGTTGGTGCCGCCCGCCGACGCCGGGCTGGCCGGCGCCGTGGCCGCACTGCTGACGGCCGGAACGGCGACGCGCAGCTCGCTCCAGATCGCCCAGGAGGCGGACCGCTATGGTGGAGCGATCGCCGCAACCGCCGCCCCGGACTATCTGACGGTCAGCACATCGGGACTCGCGAATCGCGTGACGCCCATGTTTCAGCTTCTGTCGCAGGTCGTCTTGCATCCGACCTTCCCAGAGGAGGAAGTTGCGCTTTATAAACAGAATGCCCTGCAGGAGTTGATGGCGGAACGGGCACAGCCCGGATTCCTGGCCGGCGTGCAATTCAACAAACTGCTCTACGGCGACAATCCGTACGCTGTCACCGCACCCACTGAAGAGTCCATCGGGAGCATCTCGCGCACCACGCTGCACCGGTTCCATGACCGGACTTTCCTACCCAACAACGATGCCGTCCTGGTGGTCGTCGGCGACGTGCGCGTCAGTGTCATCCGCGACCTGGCACAGCGCTATTTCGGTGACACCTGGAAGTTCGGCCAGCCCCCGCAGGCCCCCTTCCTGGCACCGCCGGTGCCTGCCGCGCGCCACATTTTCATCGTGGACCGGCCTGGCTCGGCGCAATCCACCATCCTTCTCGGCAATCTGGGCATCACCCGCGACGCCCCGGACTACTTCCCTCTCCTTGTGGCCAACGAGGTGCTGGGCGGCAGTTTCAACTCCCGTTTGGTGGCCGACATCCGTGAGCAACGCGGCTACGCCTACGGCATCGGCAGCGCGAACCGCCCCCAATTGAAGCTTGGTTCCTGGTTTGTCTCCACCGAGGTGCGCACGGCGGTGACCAGCGAGGCCCTCAAGGAGATTCTCCGCCAGTTGGACGCCTTGCGCGAGGGCGCGATTACCGCGACAGAGCTGGATCAGGCGAAGAACTATCTCGCCGGCAGCTTCATTCGCAATCTTGAAACCCAGGCCCAAGTGGCCGATCAGTTCCTCATGACGGCGCTCTACCATCTCCCGCCCAATTACCTCGAGACCTATGTCAGTCGAGTTCTGGCGGTCACGGCAGCGGAGGCCCAGGAGGCCGCCCGACGCCACATCAGACCGTCCACCGCCACTATCGTGATCGTGGGTGATGCTCGCCAGATCGAGCTCGGCCTGGTCAATCTGCAGCCGGGTTCCATGCTCACCATCTTTAATGACAAGGGTGCACAGGTGGGAATGTTTCCGCCCAGCGGCGTGGGAAAGAGGTAAGACACTGGCGCTTCCAGACGCCAGCGCGACCGACTCGGCGGGTGCGTTTGAAAGTTTGACGGTTCCCCGACGCAGGAAGCCGGTCGCCGGTGGCGACCGGGCGCGTCATCCCAGCACCGTTCACGCGTGTTGGGGACGTTCCTTGCCCAGGTTGGGTCGTCCAGGCTCAGGCCGCAGCACTTCTTGAGTGCCGCTATCCGGACGATCCGGGCTGGGCACGAACTCGGGCAACGGAGTCCCGGCAAGGAGCATACGGATCTCGTTGGCGTCAATCACCTCGCGCTCCAGGAGGGCGGCAGCCAGCCGGTGCATCACTTCGGGGTGGGCCTCGAGGATGGCATGAGCGCGCTGGTAGCCATCCATCACCAACCGTTGCACTTCCTTGTCGATGCGAATGGCAGTGTCCTCGGAGTAGTCGCGGTGTTGCGTGATCTCACGCCCCAGAAAGATCTGTTCCTCCTTCTTGCCGTAGGCCAGGGGGCCCAGCGTGCTCATACCCCATTCGCAGACCATATTGCGGGCCAGTTCGGTGGCCTGCACGATGTCGTTGCCCGCGCCGGTGGTCATGTGCTTCAGGAACATTTCCTCGGCGATACGACCTCCCATCAGCACCGCCAGGCGGCTTTCGAGATACTCACGCGAGTAGGTATGCTTGTCGTCGGTGGGCAACTGCATGGTGACGCCCAGCGCCCGGCCGCGCGGAATGATGGTGACCTTGTGAAGCGGGTCGGCGTGCGGCATCATCGCCGCCACCAGGGCGTGCCCGGCCTCGTGATAGGCGGTATTCTTCTTCTCCTCGTCGGAGATGATCAGGGAACGCCGTTCCACGCCCATCAGGACCTTGTCCTTGGCGTTTTCAAAGTCGTTCATCAGCACCGTCTTGCGGTTGTAGCGCGCCGCATTCAGCGCCGCTTCATTGACCAGGTTGGCAAGATCGGCGCCGCTGAATCCGGGTGTGCCGCGCGCCAGAACGGCCAGATCCACCTCCTCGGAAAGCGGGACTTTCTTGGCGTGAACGCGCAGGATCTCCTCGCGGCCCTTCACGTCGGGACGCGGCACCACCACGCTGCGGTCGAAGCGACCGGGGCGCAACAGGGCCGGGTCGAGCACGTCAGGGCGATTGGTGGCGGCAATCAGGATGACACCCTCGTTGCTTTCAAAGCCGTCCATCTCGACCAGCAACTGATTGAGCGTCTGCTCGCGTTCGTCGTGGCCGCCGCCGAGGCCGGCACCGCGATGCCGTCCCACGGCATCGATCTCATCAATGAAGACGATGCAGGGAGCGTTCTTCTTTCCCTGTTCGAAGAGGTCGCGCACCCGGCTGGCGCCCACGCCGACGAACATTTCGACGAAATCTGAGCCGGAAATCGAGAAAAAGGGCACATTGGCTTCGCCCGCGATGGCACGTGCCAGAAGGGTCTTGCCGGTGCCCGGGGGGCCAATCAGCAACACGCCCTTCGGAATGCGGCCTCCGAGCTTCTGGAACTTTTGCGGCTCGCGCAGGAAGTCGATAATCTCGCGCAGCTCTTCCTTGGCTTCGTTGACGCCGGCAACGTCCTTGAAAGTGATCTTCTTCTGCTGGGTGGAGAGCAGGCGAGCGCGGCTCTTGCCGAAGGACAGCGCCTTGTTCCCACCGCTCTGCATCTGGCGCATCATGAACATCCACAGGGCGACCAGCAGCACGAACGGGAAGACGTTGATCAGCACCGTCAGCCAGGTGTTGTTGGAGGGCTCCTTGATGTTGACCGCAACGCCCTTGTCCTGAAGGATTTTGTAAAAATCCGGGTAGTTGGCCGGGATGACGGTGTGGAAATGCGGGGCATCCTTCGCCCGGAACTCGCCATGGACATCGTTGGCGGTGATGTTCACCGAATTAATGGTCCCGGCTTGAGCGTCGTTAAGGAGTTCGCTGAAGCTGATCTCCTTTTCGCGCGGCTCGCTGCCGCCTGTCTTCATCATCTGCCACAGCACGGCCGCAGCAGCAATCATGACGACCCACCACACGATTGATTTGACGGTTGAATTCAAGATGGACTCCCAGCGCGCAGTCGGCACAACCAGCTCTGTGGGTTTAGACGCCCACCGGGCCGAATAGTTCCAGAAACACCCAGGTCGAGCTACGAGGCGGACCCGGCGCTCGAGGTAGCAGGGGCCCACCAAGCTGCCCACACTGACGCTTGCAGGGAGGAACAGACGGGGAAGGAACGACCAACCTCAAGCAAAGTCCAAGTATAGCCGATGCCCCGTGCCTACTTGGGCAGCCCACGTATGGGTACCCCTCCTCCCCCATCGTTCAACGCGGCTTCCGGCGGCGAAAGACGCGACCGCAGTTTTAAAACTCGGCGATCAAGATGCGCCGTCACCCGTGCAAAAGCAATGTGCCGGCTCCGACGGGAGGTTTCCTCCACCCAGGACGAAAGCTGTTCTACATGCCTGAAATCCACCTGCCGCAGATCCCCCTGCACGCGGCGGATGGCGGCGCGCAGGACACGGCGGCGCAAGGCGCGCGGCAGGATGAACAGGGCTTCCTTGTCAGCCATGAGATCGGGTCCCACCGTGCGCCACAGCGAGGCGCTGGCTTTCGCCACGGCGTCCGCCCACCATAACTCCTCATCACGGGCCAGCGTGGCCGTTGTGGCCAGGACCTCGGCGATTCGGGGGTTGAGGTCTGTCGCCAACTGCGGCAGGAGGCGATGGCGCAGCAGATTGCGGCGCCGGGCCAGCCAGGCATTGCTGGGATCTTCGCACCAGGTCTGACCGCGGAGGTTGAGCCATTCGCGTAAAGCACGACGCGACAAACTCAGCACCGGCCGGATGACGCGCGGCCCGGTTCCGGGAAGAGGCGGAGCCCCCGGCACGCGGGTCAGGACCGGGAGGATGCCGACCAATCCCGCCGTCCCTGCCCCGCGGACGAGACGCAACAACACCGTTTCCGCCTGGTCGTCGAGTGTGTGCGCGGTCGCAACCGTGTCGGCGGCGTCCGCTGCCAACAGGTGGTGGAAAAAGGCATAGCGCTGTCGCCGCGCCCAGGCTTCCAGATTGCCAGCCGGCGCGGGAGTTGTGGGTCGGCCGAGGTGAAACTCCACCCCGCTCGCGAGGGCGAGCTGGCGCGTGAACTGAGCCTCCATGGCGGACTCGGAGCGCAATTGGTGATCGAAGTGGGCCACGGCCACCACCCATCCCTGTTGCGGGGCGAGTTCCAGCAGCAACCTCAACATTGCCACCGAGTCGGCGCCTCCCGAGACGGCGATCAGAAGCCGCATCCCGGCGCGGAACATGCCGAGTGGACGCGCGCGATGCAGCAACTCTCTGGCCAGTGAGGACGACATGGGAGGAACTCCGCTCTCGCATAGTCACGCGGCAAGCTACTTCGGAGCGCGGAAGAGTGCGCGTCTGCGGATCTGGCCGGCGTACCTGCCTTCTCTCTGCGCGGCCTTCCGCAGCAACTCCGCCCGGGAATGGCCCGAGCCGTGCAATGGGGAAAGCATCCCGGAGTTCCACGAGGAGTCCATGAGTGTAATCCGACGTCTCACGTTTCTGATCCTTCTTCCTGTACTGCTCTGTTTCTGGACGGCCATCGCCGCCGCTCAAAGCCAAACCTCGGGCGACATTACCGGCGTGGTCATGGACGCCACCGGCGCCGTGGTTCCCGGCGCCACGATCACCCTGCGCAATGATGCAACGGGAGCGGTGGCCACCACCGCCAGCAATAATCAGGGCAGCTACCGCTTCTCTCTGTTGCTTCCCGGCAGCTATACCCTCTCCGTGGCTGCGACCGGGTTTCAGACCACCAGCCGCAACGTTCCCGTGAGCGTCGGGCAGGCCGCCACGCTCGATTTCCATCTCGCCATCGGCACCGCCACGCAAACCGTCACGGTAACGTCGGAGGCAGCCGTGGTGCAGGCCGACAACGGCAACATCTCCACTACCTACTCGGCCCAACAGCTCGCCCAAGTGCCCACCGGCGGCGGGGATATCACTTATATCACCCAGACTTCGCCCGGCGCCGTCATGAACACGCAGGGCGGCTATGGCAACGTCGAGATGTTCGGACTGCCGGCTACCTCAAATCTCTTCAAGATCAATGGTCAGGACAACAACGACCCGTTCCTCAACCTGAGCAACTCCGGCGCCACCAACCTCACCCTCGGGCAGAACGAGTTGCAGCAGGTGACGGTGGTCAACAACGGCTACTCCGGGCAGTATGGACGCGCGGCGGGCGCCGACATTGATTACGTCACCCAACAGGGTTCCAACCAGTTCCACGGCAATGCGGTCTATTACTGGAACGGCCGCACGATGAACGCCAACAATTTCTTCAACAACGCCAGCGCCACGAAACGGCCTTTCGACAACGCCAACCAATGGGCATGGTCACTGGGCGGTCCGATCCTGCACGACAAGACGTTTTTCTTCGTGGATCAGGAAGGCTTGCGTGTGGTGCTACCCACCAACCTTTCGGTTAACCTCCCCAGCCCCCAGTTCCAGGCGGCGACGCTGGCCAATCTGGCGACGGTATCGCCCGCATCGGTACCGTTCTATCAGACCATGTTCAACCTTTACAATAACGCTCCGGGGGCTGCCGGCGCGGCCAATACGCTTCCGGGCGGGGGGTGTGGCAGCTTCAGCGCTCCCGGACTGGCCGCCGGTTCTCCCTGCGCCATCGTCTTCCGCTCCACTGCGGGTAATCGCAGCCAGGAATGGATCCTGGCCACCCGCGTCGACCAGCGCTTGGGCAGCACCGACACCCTGTTCGGCCGTTTTCAGACCGACCACGGTTCGCAGCCGACGTTTACCGACCCGATCAATTCCGCATTCAACGCCATCAGTACCCAGCCCGAGTACCAGGGGCAAGTGCAGGAGAACCACGCCTTCGGGGCGGACGCGGTGAATCAGTTCATTGCCGCCGTGCAATGGTACGGAGCGTTATTCGGCCCGAAGAACCTGACCCAGTCGCTGGCGATTTTCCCCACGACGCTCAGCTTCTCCGGCAGCGCCTTCCAAACTTTGGGCGGGGAGAACAGTATTTTTCCCCAAGGGCGCAACGTGACGCAGTACCAGTTTGTGGACGACTACTCGACCACGTTCGGCAATCATACGTTCAAGGTGGGAGCCGATTACCGCCGCAATCTGGTCAGCGACCACGACTTCGGACGGCGACAGAGCGGTCTGGCGCGCAGCTCGCTCGCCAACTTCTTTAACGGCAAGGTCACTTCGTTCCAGCAGTCTTTTGCCAGCTTGCTGGTCCAGCGCATCAAGCTCTATGACCTGGGCGGGTATGCGCAGGACGAGTGGCGCGTGGTCCCAAGCCTGCGCCTCACGCTGGCGTTGCGGGTCGATCACAACTCCAACCCGGTCTGCGGGCGCAACTGCTTCGCGGATCTGACGCTGCCCTTCGACCGCCTCACGCACGACGCGACCGTGCCCTACAATGCGGCGATCCGGACCGGGGTTCACCGGGCCTTCACCGACTACACGCGTTACTCCTGGCAGCCCCGCCTCGGCTTCGCCTGGAGGCCGTTTGGACGTACCGACACGGTGTTGCGCGGCGGGGTTGGGCTGTTCACCGACACGTTCCCGGCGACCATCGTGGACAGCGTCGCCCGCAACGTACCGCTCTACAACCTGTTCACCGTGCGCGGACAACCGCTCTCACCCGCCGCGCCGGGAAACATCTTCACTTCGGCTTCTTCCGCCAACGCTTCGTTCATCAACGGCTTCGGCAGCGGAGGCACGCTGGCGTCCATCAGCGCGAGCAATCCCTCGTTCGTCCCGCCGGGCTTCTTCAGCATGGATCCTCGTGTCCGCCTGCCCCAGTTTCAGGAGTGGAATCTGGAGTTGCAGCAGGGGCTGGGCGCAAAATCGGCAGTCAGCGTCAACTATGTCGGCAACCACGGTGTCCACATCCCGGTGCTGAACAACATCTTGAACGCCTACTGTCCGCTGACGACCTGCGCCACCGGCTTTGCCGGCCTTCCACCTGCGGCTCCCGATCCGCGCTTCGGAACCGTAACGCAACTGCAGCCCGCCGGCGTCAGCAACTACAACGGGCTGGTGGTGTCGTTGAAACGGAAATTTTCGCAGGGGTTCCAGCTACAGGCCAACTACACCTACAGCCACGCATTGGACGACGTCTCGAATGGCGGCATCCTGCCTTTCAACTTCGGCACCAACTTGAGTGTGCTGAGCCCCCAAGACCCCCACAATCTGCGGCGCTATAACTACGGCAATGCCGACTACGACGTGCGTCATTCCCTGAATTTGAATTATGTATGGGAGGTGCCGTTCCGTTCGGTGGTGCAGTTTGGCCCGGACCAGCTCTGGAGGGGATGGGTCGTCGCCGGAACGCTGTTCTCACGCAACGGCCTGCCGTACACGGTGACCAGCAGCGATGTCAGCTCGACCCTCGCACCCTTCAACTATGGCGGCACCGTCTTCGCCAACTGGCTCGGCGGCAGTGGTCGTGTTCCCTGCACCGTGCAGTCACCCTGCGTCAACGCCGCGCAATTTTCAAGCCCGGTAGCAGGGTTCGGCAATCAGCGGCGCAACCAATTCCGTGGTCCGCGCTTCTTCGATTCCGACCTGAGCGTCGTCAAAAACACTCAGCTCCCGCGCTGGGAAAAAGCGCAACTGGGCGTTGGCGTCGAGGCCTTCAACCTCTTCAACCACCCGAACTTTGACCAGCCGGTACAGGATTTCTCTGACCCACAGTTCGGACAGGTCATCAGTACTGTCAGCGTGCCGACCAGCATCCTGGGCTCATTCCTCGGTGGCGACTCGTCGCCGCGCATCGTCCAAGTCACCGCCCGGCTGACGTTTTAGAGGCCGGCGTATTCCCTCCCCTGGCTTGGCTCTGCTCCCTTGGGTTCTGCGGGACTTGAGGGAGCAGGCCGCTCTTTGGCTCGCGGGACCACCTCGGCGTATGCCACCGCGGGCAACGCAACTACTCTGGCATGAACGTCGCCATTCGACAGCACGAACGGAGTGCCCTATAATTCGCGCGACTCTTCTTCCAGGAGGCGCGGTGTCTCGGTCCTCGCTCAGTTCGGCTTTCAGCACTGGAGTCGCCGTCTACGTTTACTTCCTGGCGGTTACGCCGGCGCTGATCGTGTACCTCCTCGTGCGCGGGACCTATCCGTCGGTTGCCATTCTGGTGCCGGTGGCGACCATGTGGGCGGCATTGCCGCTGGCCGTCTTGCACGCCTGCATCTTCCGTTCCTATTGGCGCCCGACGTGGTTTCGGTCTTGCATCCTGGGCGCGTTGTTTGGAATCTTCAGCGCCATCGCGACATTTCTGATGGGGATCGAGATGCATGGGGGGCACCCGCACGAACATTTGTCGTGGCTTGATCTGAACACCCCCTTGCAGATGGGCTGCCTGGCCGGCCTGTTGTTTGGCGCGGTGTTGTTCGTCGTGGCCCGCAGTCGTGCTTCCCGGCGTCACGGATCAGCCCTTCAAGAAGGGTGATGCCGGCGTTCAAGACGCGCTCAATCGGGGCCCTGGCGGCGCTTATTGCATCAAAGCCTGTTGGAAGTACGCCAAGGCTCGTTGCAGACCGACTTCCAGGTCCACCCTGGGCTCCCATCCGAGCAGTGTGCGGGCGCGCGTAATATCCGGGCAGCGACGTTTGGGATCATCCTGCGGCAGGGGAAGAAAGCGGATGGCGCTGGGGCCGCCCACCAGGCGTTGAATGCGCTCGGCAAACTCGAGGATCGTCGTCTCCGCGGGGTTGCCGATATTGATCGGGAAAGGCTCGGTCGCATCCATCAGACGGCGTAAGCCGTCTATCAGATCGTCCACGTAGCAGAAGCTGCGCGTCTGACTGCCGTCGCCAAAAACGGTCAGATCCTCTCCCTTCAGTGCCTGCCCCACCAGACCGGGAACCACCCGCCCATCGTCCAGTCGCATGCGCGGCCCGTAGGTGTTGAAGATGCGGGCGATACGGGTACGCATCTGGTGCTTGCGGTGGTACGCCATGGTCAGCGCCTCCGCGAAGCGCTTGCTCTCGTCGTAGCAGGACCGGGGACCGACCGGGTTGACGTTGCCCCAGTAGTCCTCGCGCTGCGGGTGCACCAGCGGATCGCCATAGCATTCCGAGGTGGACGTGATCAGGAAGCCGGCTTGCTTGTCACGCGCCAGCTCGAGGCAGTTGTAGACGCCGAAACTGCCGACCCGCAGCGTTTCGATAGGGAGTTTGGCGTAGTCAATTGGGCTCGCCGGAGAGGCAAAGTCCGCCACCTCGTCGAGTGCCCCGGTAATGCGCAAAGGCTCGCAGATGTCGCGCTGCTCGAAGTGGAAGCGCGGAGACTGGCGGACGGAGGCGAGGTTACGCTCGGCGCCGGTGACGAGATTGTCGACACAGACGACCTCGTGTCCCTCCGCTATGAGCCGTTCACAAAAATGGGAGCCGAGGAATCCAGCGCCTCCGGTGACGAGAATGCGTTTTGGCATGGCGCGTTCCAAGAGCTTAGCGCGAACCGTGGCCACCGATCTCGATATTTGGCTGCTTGCACGGCTCTTGAACGTCTACAAGTGGCGTTCGACCGCGTTGGTGGTTCATTTCAGGAAGAAGACGTATTTCCAAACAGGGCCGCCTCGAGGGCGGCGCATAGCGCGTGACCGAGCAGAAGGTGGGCTTCCTGAATGCGGGGGACGTTCTGCGACGGAACGTCCAACAGAACATCCACCAGCGCGGCCATTTGCCCGCCGCCCTCTCCGGTAAACCCGATGCAGACCGCGCCTCGCTGCCGCGCTACGCGTAACCCGGCGAGGACATTTGGCGAGTTCCCGGACGTGCTCAAACCCACCGCCACATCTCCAGGCTGCGCCAGAGCTTCGATCTGGCGTGCAAAAACCTGCTCGAAGCCGTAATCATTCGCCACCGCCGTGAGGGTGGAGGTGTTGACGGTTAAAGCCAGGGCGGGCAGCGCTGGGCGGTGTAGAGAGAAACGGCCCACCAGCTCGGCCGCCAGGTGTTGCGCATCCGCCGCACTACCTCCGTTGCCAAAAAACAGCAGCTTGTGTCCAGTCTGCAGCGCCGTCACGCACACGCCGGCGGCCCGATCGAACGCATGTCCCACGACCGCGAGAAGGCGGCCTTGCGTCTCGCGACTCTGGTCCAAGCTCGTTCTAAGCGTTTCAATGGGTTGCATGGGGAGGCTGTTCGGAGTCGCGCGCTGTGACGTGATTGGCTCCGCCCGCCGCCACCCATTGCTGCGCTTGCAGCAACGAGTCGAAAGTGCCGGCATCGGTCCACCACCCCTCCAGCACGGAGTAGCTCAATCGCTGTTCGGCGACGTAAAGATTATTGACGTCGGTGATTTCCAGTTCGTGGCGTTGCGATGGACGACATGCGGCAATTTTCTCGAAAACCGTCGCGTCGTAGAAATAATAGCCCGTGACCGCGAAGGTTGAGAGGGGATGAGCGGGCTTCTCCTCAATCCGGACAATGCGACCATCGGCGAAAACCGGTACGCCAAAACGACCGGGATCGGCCACTTCCTTCAAGAGGAGATGGGCACCCCCACCCTGTTTTTCAAACGCACGTCGTGCCGGACACAAACTGTTTTCCAGCAGGTTATCGCCCAATGCCACTGCCACCGGGCTGCCGGCGGCGAACTCGCGCGCCAACGCCAGCGCCGCGGCAATTCCGCCTTCACCACGCTGGTAGGCGTAACGCAGCGAACAGCCAAACTCCTCGCCGTTCTCCAGCAGGCGAAGGAACTCGCCCGCGCTCTCGCCACCGGTGACCAACAGAATTTCCGTGATTCCGACGTTCACCAGAGCCTGCAAGGGGTAGAACACCATGGGACGGTCATAGACCGGCAGCAGGTGTTTGTTGGTGACCTTGGTGAGCGGCCGCAACCGGGTTCCCAAGCCTCCCGCGAGAATGACGCCTTTCATGCAGATCTTCTTTGTCGAGCCTTCCAATGATCGTTGTCGGAGCCTTGCGCTGGCCTCTGCAAGACATTGTTCTAGCGCGGACGATCGCCCCAATCGTAGTTCAACTCAGGACAGTCGAAGGGCAGCCGCCCCTCATCGCCAGGATCATGGAAGCGGTCGGTGGCGTAGACCAGCAGCACCGGTTCACTGCCCAGAACCTTGTACCCATGTCCCACCCCAGGGGGAATCCGCAGTCGCCAGGGACGCCATGTTCCCACAAACAACGTATTCACCTGACCCAGCATGGGAGAGGCGGTGCGCAAGTCCACGAGCATGACCTGCAGTTCGCCGCGCACCACGGCCCAGAGATCGGTCTGACACTGGTGATAATGCACGGCCTTGATCGTGCCGGGGTAAGACAGCGCCGTCGCGACTTGCACACTGTCGCGGAAGTCACGTGCCAAGCCGGGCTGTCCGAAGCGGAAGAGCTCGCTGAAACATCCCCGATCATCCGGCCAGAACCTCGCCGTTTCGAGCTCCACACCGGGAAGCAACTGCGGCGCATCCGGGAGGGTGATTACCGCGCCCACATCGCGCCGGACACGAGCCGGTGGGGGCAGCGTCAGGTGCACTGGTGCGGACTTCGATGGAGGAATGGTGGGCGTCACGATTGCGGGCCCGCCAAACGGCCCTCGTACTGCTGCTGATAGTACCGTGCGAACTCCCCCGTGCCTACCTGTTGCAGCCACGCGGCATTGTCGCGGTACCAGTCTATGGTGTGCTCCAACCCCTCAGCCAACAAGGTCAGTGGCTGCCAGCCAAGGTCCGCTTGCGCCTTGCTCGAATCCAGGGCATAACGCAGGTCGTGTCCTGGGCGGTCCGCCACGTAGCGAATGAGCGTCTCCGGCTTGCCGAGCTGTTCCAGAATCAGGCGTACCAGTTCCTCGTTGGTGAGTTCGGCGGCGCTGCCCAGATTGTAGGTCTCGCCGGGTCTCCCCAGTTCCAGGACGGCCAGGATGCCGCGGCAATGGTCCTCGACCGCGAGCCAGTTTCGTACCTGCTGTCCGTTGCCGTAGAGCGGGATGGGTTCATGGCTGAGCGCCGCCCTGATGGTCAGCGGAATCAGTTTTTCCGGGTGCTGCCGCGGGCCGTAGGTGTTGGAGCCGCGCGTCACAAGGGCCGGAAAGCCAAACGTCTGGACGGCAGCCCGCACCAGCAGTTCGGCGGCTGCCTTGGACGCCGCGTAGGGGGAGTTGGGCGCCAGCGCGTCGGTCTCGAGCGAGCGTCTGCCGGGGGGCAGAGAGCCGTACACCTCATCGGTGCTGACCAGCACAAAACGCGCCACTCCCGCGGCCCGCGCCGCCTCCAACAGGACCTGGGTGCCCAGCACGTTACTGCGCACGAAGGGTTCGGCGCCAAGCACGCTGCGATCCACATGACTCTCGGCGGCGAAATGAATGACGGAATGGACGCCGCGCAGCAGCTCGCGCATATGCCCGGCATCGCAGATGTCGCCGCGCACGAATCGGCAGGTTGGTCCTTGTTCCAGCGCGGCCAGGCGGGACGGCGGCGCCGCGTACGTCAAGGCGTCCACGTTGACGAGCGCCACGTCGGGACGCTCGCGGGTAAGAAGTTGAAGAAAATGGGCGCCGATAAATCCCGCGCCGCCGGTGACGAGCCATCGCATGGTTCTGCGATTGTAATCCGTTGCCGGCTTAATCACCGGGCGGCGCTGGGCTCCGCCGTAGGACGCGGTCGGCCGATGCTGTGGTACTCAAACCCCAGCCGTTCCAGAAAACCGGGCTCGATCAGGTTTCGTCCGTCGAACACCAGGCGCCGGGTCATCTGGCCGGCCATCGCCGCCCAATCCAGATCCCGGAATTCCGGCCACTCCGTGAGAATCAGCACCGCCTCCGCGCCCAGGGCCACATCCTCTGCCCGCTCACAAAAGGTGATGGCGCCGTCCAGCTCACCCCGCGCGCGCTCCATGGCCCGCGGATCATGCGCACGGATGCTGGCGCCCAACTGAAGCAACTCGCGGATCACGGCGTAGGCGGGGGAGAGGCGGGTATCGTCGGTGCCGGGCTTGAAAGCCAAGCCCAGAACCCCCAACGTCTTGCCCTGCACCACCCACAGTTCTTCGCGCAACCGCGCCAGGAAGCGCTCTACCCGGCTGGCATTAATGCGCTGCACTTCACGCAACAAACGGAAGTCGTAACCCAAGTCCCCCGCCATCTCAACAAATGCAGCGAGATCCTTGGGAAAACAGAAGCCGCCGAAGCCGATGCCCGGGCGCAGGAACTGGCGCCCAATCCGCTGATCCAACCCCAGCCCCAACAGCACTTGGTCCGCATGCGCACCGGTCAACTCGCAGAGGTCGGCGATGGCGTTGGCGTAGGAGATCTTCAGCGAGAGGAAGGAGTTTGCAGCATGCTTGATGAGCTCCGCACTGCTGACGTCGGTCACCAGCCAGTAGGGCGGCCGCCAGCCACACTCGGAGGCGGGCTGGTTGTGCCAGGCGCACTGAAAGCTGCCGTCCAGCACCGGCCCGTAAATCTCGCGCATCAACCCCGCGGCGCGTTCCGTCGCCACGCCCACCACAATGCGGTCGGGATGAAAGAAATCCAGCACGCCGGTGCCTTCGCGCAGGAATTCCGGGTTCGAGACCAGGTCGAACTCAAACTGGCTGCGTCGAAACGCAGTCAGAGTTTTTTGCATGCGATCGGCGGTGTGCACCGGCACTGTGCTCTTGCCGATGATGAGCTTGTAACCCGTCGCGGTTTCGGCAATGAGGCGTGTGACCTTTTCGATGGCGGCCAGGTTGGCCTTCCCATCCGCTCCGGGCGGCGTCCCCACGCACACGAAGATGGCCTGCGCGTCGCGCACCGCACCGGCGACGTCAGCGGTGAAGCGCAACCGTCCGCCGTGCCGCCCCGCCTCCACCACCTCCGCCAGGCGGTCCTCGAAAATCGGCATTCCACCCGACTGCAGGAGCTCGATTTTGGCCAGGTCTCGATCGGTGCAAACTACTTCATGTCCCAGGGCGGCCAAGCAGGGGCCGGTCGTCAAACCGACATACCCGGTACCAATCACGCAGATTTTCATAGCGGAGTTTACCTTCATCACCCTGCGCGCGCGACAACCCGATCAGGCCTAGCTGTCCCAATCTCCCACCGTGCGTGCGGCGTCACGGTGGGTCGTCAGTTCTGGTGGCGGCGAGTGGACTCGAACCACTGGCCTAGGGATTATGAGACCCTCGCTCTAACCATCTGAGCTACGCCGCCATTTTTGAAAGAACACAGGAGGGCCCAGCACAATCGGAAGTCTTTGCAGTGTACCGGCAGCCCGCGCCGCGGTCAAATCGTCAAGTTTGGGAAAGTGGGACAGGGCATCGGTAAGCTGGCGGTGGTGGACCGGAAGGACGCAGTGGAGCTGATACAAAACCGCACGTCGAGCCAAGAGGCAACGCGACGCCAGCACACATCGACACATCTGATTAGAGGCGGGATCGCCGCTGTGGCTGCAGTCCGAAGGCACGCCAAATGCGGCTGATGGTCGATTGGCTTAAGCTCATTTTGGCGGCTATCTTCCGTGTACTCCAAGGGGTCGCAGCTTTCGGTTCCGTCTCCAACGCCAGCCGCACCACCCGTTCAATCACAGCGTCGCCGATCTTGCGGGGCGCTCCGGGGCGCGGCTCATCCACCAACCCATCCAAGCCCTCAGCTATGAACCGATGGCGCCACAGCCCAGATGTGAGGCAAGAGGCCTCAAATCCCGGCTCCTTGCTCCACCCCTCCATCCCCGCTACAAAAGGGGGCGGACCGGAGGTAGTCTGTTGTAGTCTCACCTGAACGGAAGCGCGGGACAGGTCAATCCAGCGGCGCAGCCGTCTGTCCGCCTGTTTCTCTTAGGAGCGCGAGTGCGTGGCGACGGCGGACCCGCTCCGGGTAAAGTCGTATAGCGCTGGCCAAAAGTTATTTTATGAAATGGAAATATGTTTGGTTCGGGCTGCGGCTCGTTGGTCTTAAGCTGAGACATGCAGGTCGCTTGCGGCTGCAATCATTCTCGCTGTCCCTTGAACGGGATGTTGAACTGATTCTCGATGGCAATTCGTCCATGGACTTCGGCAGCCGTGTCTATGTGCGCCGTGGCTCCGTCCTGGATGCTCGCAACGGAGCCACCCTCAAGATCGGAAGCCGCGTGTTCATGAACAGGGGTTGTTCTGTGGTCACCCGTGCAGGCATTGAGATCGGCGAGGAAACTCTTATTGGTGAATATGTCACCATCTACGATCACAACCATACTTTCGGCAATCCCGGCGCCCCGCTCCGCCTCCAGGGCTTCCGCAGCAAACCTGTGCGTATCGGTCGTAATGTCTGGCTCGGAACAAAGGTGTTTGTTGGCGCCGGTGTCACAATAGGCGATAACGCGGTGGTCGGCGCCCATACGATTGTCACGAAGGATATTCCCGCCAACAGCTTGGTTTACGGAAAGTCCGAACTGGTCATCAAACCGCTGCCGTCTGCCCCGCAGGAAACTACTTATGGCCTCTCCGAAGATCCTGCCCAGTGACCGCCTCACGATTGTTGTGGTCAACGACTATGGTCATGTCAACGGCGGGGCCGGTCAGGTTGCCTTTGCCAGTGCGCGCGAACTCGCTCGCCGTGGTCATGATGTCCGACTTTTCTGCGCTGTTCCGCCCGTCGAGCCCACGCTGGAGGCGGACGGAGTTCGCGTTGTGTGCACCGGACAGCCTGACATCCTGCTCAATCCCAATCGTCTCCAGGCGGCTTACCAGGGCATCTGGAATCGACCAGCGGCGGCGGCAATGGCCGACTTGCTGCGTCCTCTGGACCCGCGGCGAACCGTCGTGCACCTGCATGGTTGGACCAAGGCCTTATCCTCCAGTATTGTGCCGGAAATCCTTCGGCATGGAGCGGGCCTGCTGGCCACCTTGCATGATTATTTCCTCGCCTGTCCGAACGGAGGCTTCTTTAACTACGTTGCCGAGCGGAGCTGCACTCTAAGTCCGCTTTCGACCGCGTGCCTGTTGTCGAACTGCGATCCTCGGGGGAGGGCGCAGAAGTTATGGCGGACCACTCGCCACTATGTTCAGAGTCATCAGGGCCAACTGCCCAATGGGGTTCGTCATTTTATCGCCATTTCCGATTTCTCTTATAATATTATTGCCCCGTATTTACCAGACAATGCGTCGATTTATCGCATCTCGAACCCGATTGAGTCGGAGCGTGTATCGTGTGCGGATGTCGGCCGTAATACGCGTTATGTAGTCGTCGGCCGGTTGACCCGGGAAAAAGGACCTTTTCTCGCAGCCGAAGCGGCAAGGCGCGCCGGAGTGGAACTGGAATTCGTGGGCGATGGGTATCTAAGGCAGGAAATCACTACGCGGTACCCCGAACATGGGGTTACAGGATGGCTGCCGCACGAGAAACTGGTTCGCCGCCTGGAGGGATCGCGCGCACTCGTCTTTCCCTCGCTGTGGTATGAAACCTTTGGATTGGTCGTCCTTGAGGCGGCTGCTTGCGGCGTACCCGCCATCGTGCCAGATGCGTCTGCTGTCCGCGATAGTGTGGTGCAAGGTGAGACTGGGCTCTGCTTTCGCAGCGGAGACGTCGAGGATCTCGTCCGCAAAATCAGGCAATTCCAAGACCCGGAGTTGGCCTCTCGCTTGGGCCGCGCCGCGTACGAGCGATTCTGGAGCTCGCCGCCGACGCCCGCAGCCCACGTAGACCAACTGGAACAATGCTACCGCAAAGTTCTTCAGGCATAGCCGTCAACCTCTTGCCCGTGTTCGGTCCTGTTTGTCCCTTTGACCACAGTGGCCCGGGTGAATGCCGGGCATTTCAGCAGAATCAGCTGAGTTTATTTCCACTTGGCGGAAGGTTGGAGAAAATGTGCTGACCCTTTAATTGATTTTCGAGGGCCAGCCGCTTAACTCAGTTTGGACGTCTGCTCCCTTGGGGCGCTGGCCGGGAGTGACGGGAGCAATGCCATTCGGCCATGCTCAATTTCTTGCCGCCGGCTGTGGCTGGACGGGGACGTGGCCGCAGTGCGGGATGCCGACGGAACCGGTGAAAGCGCGGCTCCCAGGAGGACAAAAAAAAGGAGCCCATTTCCAGGACTGTGGAACTGAAAGTCCCAGCTACTGTACAACACCAGCCCTGCCACCGAAATCCAGGCGGCAGATTGAACCGCAGTGGAAAGGTGACCCTCCGCGGTATGGCGCAGGCGCCGACCTGCGCCGTACCACATCCACAGGACCGCAAAAACCATCAGCATCCCCAGTATTCCAGTCTCGGCGAGCGTCTGGGCGAATTCATCGTGTGCTTGTTCGAACTGCAGACCAAGGTCAAAGGTCTCGTAGGCGGGATAGACAGAGGGAAAAGTCCCCATGCCGGCGCCAAACAAGGGATAGTGCCGAAAGATCTGCAGACACGTGGCAGACACGCGCAAACGATCCTCAACACTGGCGTCTTTGTGCTCCAGGAGTTGGAAGCGGTCGCGCATGGCATGCCAGTTGGTAAGTGCCGCAAAACTGCCGGCCAGCAAGACAAACAGGAGAATGGGGCGCAGCAAAGTGGCTGGGCGGCGGACGAACCAAGCCATGGCCAAAAGACCCTCGAAGGCCACGCAAAGCATCCCCCCGCGGGAGAGGGACAACATGAGGGCGACGCCCGTCAGGCAGGGCACCAAGGCACGTCGCAACCAGGTGGTCCAATCGGTGGTTCCCGTTCGGCTGGACCGGAAGGCAATGGCAAAGGTCACCGGCAACAAAAGGCAAAGACACCCGGCGAAGTGGTTGTGATAAACAAACGGTCCTACCGGAGTCGCATAGGAGGCATCGTGAAACCAATAGATGCGATCATGCGCGGTTAAGGTCTGGAGGATCGCCTCCACCGAAATCCCTGCCGCCAAGCTCCAGATGACCCAGCCCAAGCGGCGCAGGTTTTCTGCGCGTCGAAAGGCAAGGAGAGCGAGAAGGAGGACGCAGCCGTTCCCCGCCAATTGAATGATTTGGGTCAGCGTCGCGCCGCGATCCACCGAGATGTGAAAGAGCCACTGCGCCAGTCCCAACATCCAGAAAACAGCCGCGGGAAAGAGGACGGGGTGCAAGGGCAACCGCAGGTTGCCCTTCCAGGCCAGCGCGAGCACGAGGACAGTTGCGGCGAAAAGCAGGAGATCCGCACTCGCCCACGCCCAACTGTAGACGCCGCCGAAGGCGAGCACACCGAACACGGTCGGGACCAGGGCACAAATCAATGCCACCACGGCCAATCGATCGGAACGCGCGTTGATTCTCACTGGCTCACCGGTTCGAGGTTTACCCCGGTCATTTCCGCGTTACCTGTTAAACGAACCGCCCCCTGGGGCCGTTCATATTGAAATGAGAGGCGAATCAGGTTCCGATCGGCGGGCGCCTGAAATTCGGATTCCGCCGATCTCCACTCGCTATGGAGGGGAGCGGGAATGGACAACAATCGCTGTTGGGGAGAACTGCTGACGACTAGGAGTAACCCGCCGGTAGAGTCCATGGAAGGAGCGTCGCCGCGGGCGCGGAAGATGAGCCGGTACCGGCTGCCCGGAGTAACCGGGACAAACTGGCCGATGAGATTGGATTGTTCCGGCTGTGTTCCGGAAAACTGCACCTGGATGCGGCTGTTGCCGTCCTCGCCGGCATCACGCTGCACTGGAAGGCCAGTGGCGGATGGTTGCCAGGAGAAGCCAGCGTCTTCCCAATTCCGAAGAAACGAACCATCCATCACGCGGCCGAACTGGACGCGCGGCTGGGGCAGAATGCCCTGCGATACGGCGCCATTCCAGACGTCCACGGCCAGGGTGACGTTCCCCTGCCGCTGGCCAGGCGAGAGCTGACCGTCTTGATAGGCGGAGTTGGCCAGCATGGCGGCCAGATTGACGGCGACATTCCGACAGGTCGCAGCGGTCTGCTGGTTGCAGTGCAGACGAGGCCAGGCGGCGGCCGCGGCCGCCGGTTGATCCGCATGCAATTCCCAGTTCATCGCGGCCGCCACGATATTCGGGCGGTTCTCCGGCAGCAGCGCGGTCACGAGGGTGACATTGCCTTGTGCCCGCGCCCAACAGATCGGCAGGACGTTGGGAACCTCCGTTTCCGGGATCAGAGTCCACGCCCGCTTCATCTCCCGCCAAAAGCCGTCGGCATCCCCCATCAGCAGAAGCAGGCCGGCAAACTCATAATGCGGCTGGAATCCACGATCTATTTGGAGGCCGCTCTGCAGCGACTGGCGGGCGGCCGTCTCATCGCCCAACTGAAGTTCGATCCGGCTCCGCAACGCCCAAGCCCGCCAATCGTGGGGATTGAGGGCGAGCGAAGTTCTGACCATGCCCAGCGCGCGCTGCGGATCATCGAAGGAAAAACAGTCGGCAGCGCGCCGCCAATTGGCGGCCAGGTCCGGGCGGTAGTGGACGGCGGTCAGGAACCAATCACAGCCAGACCCCGCATCGACCCTCTGCAGTGCGGCGGACCCGGCGTCCGCGGCGGCATCGCTCAACCCGGTCCGCACCGCCCACCAGCCCAGCCATGAAAACATCAGCGTCGCCGCCAGTAGCAGCGCGGCAATTGGGGTGCGTCCACAACGGACCTCGGCTCGCAGATTGAACATTGGAATAAGGTCCGTGCGCGACCTCGGGTCGAGGTGGACTGTTGCAGACGATCGCCGGCACACCTAAACTTTCGTCAAGATATGGAAGACAAAAAAGCGCAAAAAAAGAACTGTCGCTGACACGGATCCCGCCCATCCTAACACGAGCAGCACGAGACGCTTGGGGACGGTTCCAGACGGTCGGCCGTCCCGCAAAAGGAAAATCGCATCATGCCCAACAGTAAAGGCGGGATGTCCCGCCGACCAAGCACCCGGCTCACCGGCATCGCCGCTGTGGTCGTCATGACGTTCAGCAGTGGTGGATACACCGGCCGACTGGACGCCCAGGCGATTGGGTTTATCAAGCCGGTTATCGCAGGACGGGTGTATGCCAGCCAATTTGGTGCGTGGACGCTGGGGAGTCCGTTATCCGTTCCTGCGGGAACGGTGACGTTGAGCTTGCAGCCCTGTACCGTCACCTTGCCGGACGGGCCGCCCCTGGCCCCCGTGAGCAATGGCACCCTGCTCACGCTCAGCGATGCTGCAGGGAACAGCGAGAACATCATTCCCCAATCGGTGACCTATGCCGGAGGGAACTGCCGGTTTCAGGCTGTCCTCCTGCGGGCGCACCCGGGAAAGTTGACGTTGCGCTCCGCGACAGGAGGGCTGCAGGAGGCCATCAGATGGTTGGGACCGGGTGGCGGAACGGTGATTCTTTCACCGGATTGGCAGGGATCCGATGCGATGCTGCAACAGGTGAGCGCCAGCTCAGGCACGCTGCTGATCGACGAGCGGCACGCCACCGTCACCACTTACGGGTGGAGCGGCGGAGCGTATCGTGCGGTCTCCAGTCTCGGAGCAGCTGGATGGTCCTGGCCCGTGATCACCCCCTCGATCACCAGTGCGCTGCCGCCCGCCGGCGTCGCCGGGCGGCTTGCCTTCACCGCCGACGGCGCCCGGAACCTGACGGTGGATACCGGAAGCGGCTGGTACAGCCCGACCGGCTCGACCATTGACGTGCGCGCCTACGGGGCCACGGGTGACGGGGTCGCCACCTCGCATGGGAGCTGCAGCGCCGGGTCCAACCTCTACACCCTCGACGCCACCTACACCGCGCCGACCGAGCCGCGCTTCACTTCCGCGGCGGTCGGAGAACAGATCCTCGCCTACCAGTGCGGAGCGGGGGGGACAACCCTGGTCAGCACCATCCAAAGCTATAACAGCCCCACCCAGATCACCATGGCCGCGGCAGCATCTCGCAACGTCGGAACAGGATCAGGCTTTGCCCTCTGGGGTCACGATGATACGCAAGCCATCCAAGCCGCCGTCGGAGCCTTGTCCCCGCAATTCGGGACGCTCTACTTCCCTCACGGGATCTACCTGACAACGGCGCCGCTGGTGTTGCAGCGGGATGGTGTCGTTGTCTCGGGAGACGGCGATCCAGGTCCATACGGTCTCGGCTTCGGAACCCGCTTGGTTTACACGGGCGCGGCAGGCGGCGTGCCGGCCAGCGGAACCGACAAGGCGCTGCTCACCATCTCCGGCAGCAATTGGCGGCTTCGTGATTTGCGGCTGGACGCGGGAGGGCTGGCCTCCTACGCGCTCCAGATTCCGACCGACGCCGCCGGGGCCCCGGCCATCAACCTGCAACTTCGGGTTTCCAATGTCGGGCTGAGCTGGGCCCGCTATTTCGGCGGCGTCATCGGCAGCGCCGGCGCGACTCCCTACGCGGGCCGCGGGCTGCTCGGCGAGCTCCTGTTCGACAACGTTGAATGGAACCACAACGGATGCGAGCGGATTCTCGGCAACTGCACCACCACCGCGACCGATCTCACGAACGGCGGCGGGTGGCTGGTCAACTACGGCAGTGGCAATTTCGATACCGAGTGGGTCGCGTCCCAAGGCCTTGAGGATTCCATGACGCAGGGCGCCGGCGGACATTCCGTGTACTGGGTCAGCGGGAATTACGGCGGCTTTGACCAGTGCTATTTTCCGCCGTTGGGCGCCATCAACAGCGCCTCCGTGTTAATTTCCGCGGAAGCCGTGGCGCTGCGTTTCACCTCGGCGTACGATGAAAACGGCTTTTTTCTGGACGCCATGGCCGGCGATCTGCTGCGCGTCAGCGACCTGACCATCCGCAATTCGGGAAGTTGGGAAACAGCGCACCAGGCCCTGCGCGTGCAAAGCGGCGCGCGCGTCGTACTGGATCGCGTCTTCACCGGCGGCCTGCCCGTGCTCGTCAGCGGCAACGGCCAGGTCGAGGCCCACGACGTTGAAAGCGGCGGGTTCGAGTCCTCCGCCGGGCAACTGCTCAACGCCTCGCTGACGCGAACCAGTGGAACACTGACGGCGGTGACCTCCGTTCCCCACACCTTTCTTCCCGGTGACTGGGTTCAAATCATCGGCGCCGACAGCGCCAGTAATGGAACCTACCAGATCCGCAGTGTACCGACCGCGACCAGCTATACCGTGGCCACCTCGCAGCCGGACGGGGCAGCAGTGCCGGCAGGCCGTTCTCAGTTCGCTCAAGGAATCATTGACACGTCCAATGGCTCCCTGACCGGAACGAGCCCCTTCCTTGGCCTGGGCACTCTCAGTCCGCTGACCGGCGCCAACGCGTCGCTCAGCGACGCCCTCGCCGCCGCCTTGACCAATCCCAGTTGCAGCAGGGGCATTCTGACCCTTTACCCCGGCCTGGCCGGCGCCAACGGCTCCGGGTTCCCGGCGTCCCTGCCGGCGACCTGCCCGATCCTCGATCTCCGCGGCGGTAGCGTGGGCTGGTGGGGAGAACCGTTCAAGGTGGGCAGCGGTTTCTATCTCGGCAACACACTTCTGCAGACTGGCGCCAGCAGCGGCAACGGGAATCTGGTGTTGGACACCGGCGCCTCCCTCACCGCACCCAGCCTTCAGCGACCCAATTTTGCCGGAGCGGCCCAGGGGAGCCTGGATCTGCATCTGGCGCAATTGACCGAACCTGCCAGCTATGTGGTCGGCGCTGCGACCATCACGAATCCTGCCGCCTCCGGAACCTTGGCCGTGCAGTCGGCGCTGCGCATGAGCCTGGCGGCCTTCCTGCCCGGCGTCCTGACCACCCCTTGGACTGCCTTAACCTGGACCCCCGACCTTCCGATCATCGTGACACGCCTGCAGGCCACGGTGAAAACCGCGCCCGCCGGCTGTACGACCAACGCCGTGGTCAGCCTGACGCAGGGCGGCGCCGTTGTCACCCTTCCGATTCTGGCAGCCGGCAACGACTCCGGCGCCATCGTACTGAGCCTGGCCGCCGGGACGCCCGTTACGCTGGCCGTGACCACGGCCGCCAGTGGCTGCGCCACCAGCCCGGCGGACGCCAACCTGGTCGCGCAGTACCGTATGCCGTAAAAAGGGATGGGCGCTGCGTCTGATGCCGACGATCGCACCCCGGCTAGGGGCGCCCGGCAGCGGCCGTCGTCAGCCCGTATTCGTTGTCTGGAAGCACGGCTCGTCCCCGCACGAAAAAGAGGAATGTGCCCACAATCACGCCCTGCACGACGTAGTAACCCACCAGCTCCGTGAAAAAAAATCGATCGACGCCCATCATCAAAAAAAACGAGTAGGCTTCATAAACGATCAGGAACGACACGATGCCGTGGAAGGAACCAGGGGTAACCTGCAGCACGGTCATGGCAATCGCCAGGTACACCAGCCAGAGAAGCAGCATCAGGGGCACGCCCCAGGCGACCGAGCTCAGGGCGACGGCGGTGGCAAACAGTCCCGGCACCCGGGAGGTGTACACATACGCAATCTGGTCGAGCGGCATGCCCTCGTAGTCGACGGTGAACAGGAGCGCCGTGTCATGGTTGCCCGGATAAATGTCGCCCGGCACGATCTCGTTGGCAATTTCCTTGAAGACATTCGAGAAACTAACTTCGTGAGCATCTCGTGAGTTTTCGCGATCCACGACGACCATATAAAAGTCGAGCGCGGTGACCCGTTGACTCACGCGATCCGCAAAGGACTCCCCCTGCTCGCCCTGAGACAAGGGGTGCTCCTTTAAATAGCTTGGAATCTCTGAAATCTTCACATCATGGTTGACATTTTCGGCCCGAGCCTGGCGCAGCACGGTGCCGATGTAATACGAGCCGAAGGCGGCCGGTACAAACAACAGGCCGGCGATGATGCGCGTCACCGTCAACCGGATCCGGACCTGTTTCCGGGCCATCATGAACAAGAACACGGGGAGGGCCAGCAGGTAAATACCCGCTCGCGAGCCCGTCAGGGCCGATTCAATCACCACGGCCCCTGCGCACATCCCGACATAAATGCGGGTTTGGCCTTTCCACGGATAGGCAACGCAGGCGAGATAGGCTACGACTCTTAAGATCAGGTCCGTCTCGGCAAAATGCCGCAGAAATCCCCAGACGGCGCCGAACTGGGTGAACCGCGCCTGGGCGACCGCAACAGCCTCCATCGCGATCAGTAGCGGGAGCAGGCGACGCAGCAGGTCCGCGGCGTAGGCAGGTGCCAGCAGCGAATCCACCGCAAGAGGAAATTGAATATCGGTCAGTAGCGCCATGGCTCCCATCGCCAGATGGAACCCCATCAGAATGGTCAGATCATGGGCGATCCGGGAGGCGGTAAGGGGGTCCTGGGCGGCGTACAGATAGGATGCCGGGCTCCAGACAATGTACGGGACACGGAGGAGAAACCAGATGGTGAAGAATAGGCAATAAACCTTGAGGAACACCGCATTCAAGCGCACACCGAACCACAGAAACAGGATGGTGGTCAAATATAATCCGGCGCAGGCCAGTTCCAACTCAGACGCACCGGAGCTGGCGGCCGCTCCTGCTCCGGCCACAAGCCAAAGAACGCCAAGCAATACCTGAACGACAGTCGTGAATCGGATCGACAATTTAAATTCCTGTTTCCAAAGTGAAATACCAGTCCACCCCTGTGCACGAACGCTCAGTACGTGTGCCGGTAACGCTGCCGGAGAAAAACATAGAGACGGAGGGGCAGGAAGCTGATCAAGAAAATCAGCCCGGAGCGCCAGTCGCGCGGCGCGTCGGGGCGTACCGCCGCGCGACAACCGGAGCGGTCGTTCCGCCGCAAGGCCGCCTCCGCTCGCCGCCGCCGCACGGCGCGCTCGTGGGCGGCCAGTTCTCGACCATACTCCCGGTCCAGATTCGGAACTAATCGCCGCAGGTTGTTGAAAACCCGGGGCGTCTCCTCGGCCTGCATCTCGGGATGCAGCGAGGTCCAGTTCTGCGCATGGATGCGGTAGCGCGTCAGGGGCGCCCACACGCCGGCAAATTTCCACTTTAATGCCAGGCGAAGGAACAGGTCGTATTCCTCAACATATTGTAATTGCGGGTCAAACCAGTGGTCGAGTGCGACTAGCGCGGCGCGGCGGACGATTGCGGTGGACAGGCAGATGAAGTCGCTGCGAAGGAGCCGGCGGAGCACCCAACCTTGAGGCGGCGGGCCGTCCCGGTACAGTCGCCAGGTGATTCCCTGTTCGTTGAAGTAGACGGCATCGCAGAATCCCACCCCGACTTCCGGGTCGTCGAAGAGCGGGAGTTGTTGTTCCAACTTCTCCGGCAGCCAGACGTCATCGGCATCCAGAATCGCCACGAATTCACCCCGCGCCTGTGCAAACGCGAGACTTCTCGCCTCTCCCAGCGGAGTTGTTGCTTCCGCCCGAAAATAGCGCAACTGGTCCCCGTACCCTTGCGCGATGGATGCGGTGGCATCGGTCGAAACGTTGTCCCAAAAAATCAGTTCCCAGTCCTGAACGGTCTGGGCAAAAACACTGTCGATGGCCTCGCGGAGATATTTCTCACCATTGAGACAATTGATGATGACACTGACCCGTGGCGCACTCATCCGTGACGGATCTCCCAGTTATAGGGGATGGCGGTGGAAAACGGATCGAGGCGCTCGATTTCATTGGCGTCGAAGGGCAGCGTGGGACAGTTCGCAACCAGCGCCATCTCTGTCCCCATCCCCTTGAAGCCATTGTAGACGCCTGGCGGCACTCTGACACGACAATAGTTCTGCTCCCCCATGAAGATCTCCTGCAGTTCGCCGTGCGTGGGCGAGCCGGGGCGTGCATCGTAGAGGACGAATTTAATCATGCCGATCACCACCGCGTAATGGAGCGTCATTTCGCGGTGAACGTGCCAGGCCTTGATGGCTCCGGGGTACACCCCGGAAAAATAGATTTCACCAAAGCGCTCGAACTGCGGATCGTCGCAGCGCATCATATGCATGATCTTACCGCGCTCGTCAGGAATTTGACGCAACGGTGTGATGACGACTCCCTCGATCACCGAGATACCCCCTGTACCATTGGACCGTCTCTTTGAGCCCCTCCTCCAAGCCGCAGGCTGGTGTCCAGCCCAGGACGCGGCGAGCTTTTTCCGAAGAGAGGTATTGATGTTGAATTTCGCCGTGAGCGGCGTTCAAAATGGTCGGAACAACGTCCTCGCAATCCATCGCAGCCAGGATGGCGCGGGTCATTTGCAGTACCGTGAGTGGGCGTTCCAGGCTGAAGTTAAATGCCTCCCCGTGTAGCTGGTCGTCCTGCATGGCTTCGGCCACCGTCATGTATGCATCGACGGCATCTCGGACGTAAAGATAATCGCGCAGGAAGGTTCCGTCGCTGCGCAGTACCGGCGGCTCACCGTTTTCCACCGAGCGAATGGTACCGGGAACCAGGCGATTGAAATGCAGATCGCCGCCGCCAAACAGGTTGCCGCAGCGGGTGACACAGACGGGAAGCCGGTAAGTATGAAAGTAAGCGGAAGCGATAAGGTCCGCGCAGCTCTTCGATACGTCGTAGGGGTGGCGGCCCTGCAGCGGCGCGTCCTCCCGGTACGGCAGGACGGGCTGATCGCCATAGGCTTTATCGCTCGAGGCCACGATGATCGAACGAACCGTGGGCAGGCGCCGCGCGGCTTCCAACAGGTTCCACGTCCCTTTGATGTTGGTCTCGAAGGTCGAGAGCGGCCCGTTGTTCGCAATTCCCACGATGGTTTGCGCGGCCAGATGGAACACGGTATCGATCTCGTACTCATTGAGAGTACGTTCCACCAGGTCATATTCGGCGATGTCGCCGCGCACCACGGCGATTCTGGACGCCAGACCAAACAGCTCCAGATTGGACCGCGGCACTGAATCCCGCACGATGCCTGCGACCCGCGCGCCACCTTCGACGAGAGATTGAGTCAGCCATGGCCCCAGCAATCCCGTGCATCCGGTGACCAGAACATTGCGCTGAAACCAGTAAGTCGGACTTTTGGTCAGGCCCATTGCTTATTTCCACATGTTCCAGAACGCCTGTTTTTGCGCCCACAGGCGATTCAAGTATTGCACGTCGCGAAAGGTGTCCATGCAGGCCCAGGTCCCGTGGTGCCCGTAGACCATGAGATTTCCCTCCGCCGCCAGCCGTTCCAGTGGACCGGTTTCGAAGTCGCAATCCTCCGCGTCCGTCAGGTAGTCGAGCACGGCGCGCTCGAAGACGAAGAAACCACCATTGATGACCCCGGTCGAGGTCTGGGGCTTTTCCACGAAGAGCGAGGCTTTGCCATCTTCAATCCGTAATTCCCCGAACAGCGAGGGGGGGCGCACACCGGTGAGGGTCGCGAGCCGACCGTGGCTCTGGTGGAAGCGGAGAAGCGCGTCAATATCGATATCAGCGACCCCGTCACCATAAGTAACCATGAAACGGTCGCCTGGCAGATACGGCGCCACGCGCTTCAGCCGGCCGCCCTTCAATGTATTTTCCCCGGTTTCCACCAGCGTGATACTCCAGTCGCCCTCATCGCCATTATTGTGGATTTCCACCCCACGATTGCGACCCAGTCGCACGGTCACGTCATGGCTGAGCAGCGAGTAATGATAGAAGTATTGCTTGATGACCTCCCCCTTATATCCCAAGGGAAGCACAAAGCGCCGGTGGCCATAATGAGCGTAAAGCTTCATGATGTGCCAGAGAATTGGGCGGCCGCCAATCTCCACCATCGGCTTCGGACGGAGTTCGGTTTCCTGTCGCAGGCGGCTCCCCAGTCCGCCGCAGAAGATCACGACGGGTATTTCAGCAGACGATTGAGACATGATAGGTACCAAGGCGCCCTGGTTGAAGGCGTGGGCCTTCAGGCAACTGTGGCCGCAACGTGCCCGACGGCGCGGCGCAGATGAAGAACCACCTGCTCGACGTCCTGATCGGTGATGTCGGGGTGGAGCGGCAAGGTCAGCAACTGACAATAGATCTGCTCGACCGCGGGAAGCGAGACCGTACCTCCACCAAATTTCTTCAGCAGGTGATTCGGCTTGTAATGAATCCCGGTCTCAATTCCGGCTTCCATCAGCGTCTGACGGACGGCGTCGCGCCGTCCGTCCAGAATCAGAACCGGCTGGATATGCGGGACCACTGCTTCGAGATTGGTCGCCAGAAAGCGGACTCCGGGGACGTTCGCCAGCTGCTCGCGGTAGAGCCGGGCAGAGCGCACCCTCCGGGGCTTGAATTCCCCTTCCAGGCGGCGCAATTGCACGCGGCCGATGGCAGCCATGATATCGCTCATATGGTAGCGCCAACCTTGTTCAGTAACGTCAAAATCCCAGCTTCGCTGGCGCTGATAGCGGTTTTCGGTGTCTCGTTCCACCCCGAGCAGGCGCGCATCGCGTACGCGGCGCATGACCTCCGGGTCCCGGGAAACAACCGCACCACCTTCCCCACAAGTGATGTTCTTGATGCCATCGAAACTAAAGCAGGCGACGTCACCCAGCGTGCCAACTTTCGAACCTTGGTAAGTGCATCCGAAGGAGTGCGCCGCGTCTTCAATCACGCGCAGCCCGTGCCGCTTTCCAAATGCAAGAATTTTATCCAGATCACCGCAGTGGCTTGCGTAGTGAACCGGCATGACGGCGCGGGTTCGGGGGGTCAACCGCCGCGCCGCATCGGCCAGATCCAATAAACCATTCTCCGGATTGATGTCGCAGGCGACCGGAGTCGCTCCGGTCGCCGCGATCGCCTGGAAGCTGGCCACAAAGGTGAGCGATGGGACAAGAACTTCGTCATCCGCACCGAGTCCGCAGGCCTGCAACGCCAGGTGGAGAGCCGCAGTGCCGGTGTTGACACAGGCCACCTCCACGCCCCCGCCCAGATATTCCGCCAGTTCCCTTTCCAGTGCCTGGGTCTCTGGTCCAGTGCCCAGGAATCCAAGTTCCAGGATGCGCCGCACCGCAGCCTGTTCTTCCGGGCCGACAATTGATCTGGAAAGTCGCATGCTAAAAGAAAGTTCCTGACGATCGTGTTCTGTTTTCTACTCTGCTCCGGGCAACGTGGAGCGAAAGCGGCGGTAAAGACTTTCGACCTTGTCGAGGACGGCATCGGTAACGAGGAAGTGCGTGGGAAAAGCCACCATCGAACCATGCACTGTTTCCGAAACCGGACAGCTTCCATTCTCGTATCCAACCACGGACAATTCCGAACGGCAACCATAGGCGGCTGAGTTGAACCAGTCGCTCACCTGCACATAGCGGTCGAAGATCTGACGCCAGCGGGCGGGCTCCCGGACCCGTAGCGGAAATTGAAGCCAACTGGCCTCCGCCCCCGGCGCGAGCTGGGCCTGCGGCAGATCCCGGAAGATCTCCCGATAGCGCTCGACCACCCGGCGGCGATGGGCAAGGTTGGCGGCAAGCTGGTGCAGCTGGGAGAGGGCAACCATGGCGAGGATGGCGGGAAATCGTGATGGGTAAGGGTAACCAGTGGGAAGCCGGTTGTCCAGCTCGTCGGTGTACTGGAAACCGCTGCCGTTGCGCAGCATCATCCCGAGCTGAAAGCGGCCCGCGCCCCAGTAGTATTCCGAACGAGTGTACCGATACTTACGCCGGAATTGTGCGGGCAGTTTCGCCTGCACCGCCGCCGGCAGCTCGCCGGCCCGTTCCCATTGCAGGCGCAGTTGCGCCGCCAAGGCCGGGGTGTTGGCGACCGCGAAACCGCCAATGTCGGTGCAGACCATCTTAGTGGCGTCGGTGGAGAAGAACGCGCACTCCGCCAAGCTGCCCACCGGTCGGCCGTGCAGCGTGGCGCCGAGGGCATGACAGGCGTCCTCCAGCAACACGATGTCCGGCCGGTCCGACACCAGTGCCCGGAGTTGATCCATGGGTGCTGGAATCCCGAAGGTGTGTTGGGCGAGAATTCCCCGCGTTCTTGTGGTGAGCTTCCGCGCGACGTCGTCAGGGTCAAGATTGAAGGTCCGGGGATCAATCTCCGCATAGACCGGGCGCGCACCCACGAACTGAATCGCATTGGGAACCACGACACAGGTGAAGGCTGGGAGGATCACCTCATCGCCGGGCCCAATTTGCAATGCGCGGAGCAATGCAAACAACGCCATCCTTCCGGCGGCGAAAGAATAGACCGCACCACCTCCGACGACCGTCCGGCAGAGGTCGTGAAATCTGTCGAGGTCTCCTGCTCCCTTCGCGAGAGTCGCGATATCCTGCTCGCGGACGGTACCGAAATGAAGCGGAACGCGAAACAGGGAGTCGCGGTACAGGACTTCGCGGAGAAAGTAGTTGGCGCGCTTGAGCATGAAAGCAGGGCAAGCCGACCCGGGTAAACGACCGTTACCAAACGGCTCTACGGGCCACGCAATGTCTTCGGGGGCCGGCGACGCAGCCAGCACCGTGTACCGGAAGGCGACCTGCAGGCGCGTACCGAGACAGGCAGGCTAAGAGTTACCTGTTGGTGAACGGCGTTGGCAGCAGTTTATCACGCTGGCCGGAAGCCAACTTGATCCACACATCCGCCTGGATCGCCCCAAAAACATCCTCAAATCTTGGAGGTGCGATCACCTGCGGCAACCCATTTTGCCGCCAGTCGACCAACCGCTCGATCAGCGTGCAATTGTCGCACCGGATCACGTGACCGGGGAACCAATCGAGCGTTGCATCCAAGGTCAGTACCCCTTGCGCTACATAGGCGAAGGTGGGAAGGCCCAGCAATACCGCCTCGAGGCCGACAGACGTACTGCAATACAACACCGCATCCAAGGCGTTCGCCTGTTCCTCCAAGCGGCGATGGGTGGGCCGGATCCACGAGTCCGCCGGCAGGTCAGGGGCGATGGACTCCCACGGGCAGTCGGGATGGGTCTTCACCTCGAGCCGCATCCGCTGTTCCCGCCAGAGTGCCTCGTTCCCGGCCAGCAGCTCCATTAACTCCCGGCTAAGGTACGTGTCGATCGGCAGGGCCACCAGGATCCTGCGCTCGTCGCTCTGATGTTTGCCTGGTGCGCGCGGCTGGTTCCCGCAGAAGTAGCCATAGCGCAAAGCGCCGCCCTGCCTGACGTATCCGTCCGGGTAGTTCGCTTCGCGGAAAATTCGTTCGCTCAAGGCACCATTCGCCACCAGTGCATCTGGACGGGGCAGCCAGGACCATTGCGAATGCCATGGAAAATGGCTCAACAGAAACAGCGGAATGGTCGAATGCTGGTAGCCGATTAGTTCCACTTCGGGAGCAAACCGATCGCGAGCCAGGCACAGCAGTTTTTCCCAAGGTTGCCATTCACTGAAATAGAATAACTTCCGCACCTGCCGCCGTGAAAACAACTGCCGAAACGCGGCATAGTAAGTCAGGTTGACGGACAAATTCGCGGAACCGATTTCGTGCCACCGCTCGCGTGCGAGGATCGGCTCAAGATCGAGGCCCCGCAATTTCAGCTCGAGATCGAGCTGCGGCGGCCGACTATTGACCGTTAACCAAAGAAGATCACGCCAGCGCAGGAGACCCGAAAGGGGAAGGAAAGCCGTGCGCCAATCCTGCCTTCTGCGGAGTTCCGGCGTCAGCAACGGCCCCAGGCAACGCTGGTAGACCAAGCCATGCGAGGTCAGCATGTCACCCAACCCGGCGAGATAGGGGTCATCGAAGCCGACGCTGGTTCGGATTCGATTTTCCGCCAACGAGAAGATCCAAACCGTCTTCTCCTGCAGTCCGTCCCGCTGCGTACCGCGAGCCACTGCCAGCCGATCGAAAACGAGGTGGGCGAACAGACGCAAGCGAGCCAGGACTCCCCGAATGGCCAAGCGGACGTACTGCAGTCCCAAGCGCGGCTTTCCCTGAAAGCGAATCTCGCCGGAGTCGTTGCAACAGCGGCGCAGCGTCTGAAAGGCCCAAGGGTCTTCGATCACCAATAACGTCGTCTCCGGACGGGCGGCCCATTCCGTGATCAGGTCGCGGCCAACCAACACCAGGCAGATCAGCAAAAACCAGTCGGACACGTAGGGATTGGGACTTGCGATGCGGGTCGCCCACCACTTGAGTTCATGGCGGTGTCGTTCATTGGCGCGAGCACTCCACTCGCGCAGTTGCTCGCGGATCTCCCGCGCCATGCGGTCCACCCGGTCACCCAGCCGTTGCTCACGTTCCCTGCCGAAACGCTGCGCCAGGTGTTGGCGCAACTGCGTGTTCTTGCCCAAATAAACCCAGCGATCGGCAGCGGGTGCCGTGCGGGCAGCTCTCGCAGTGATTACGGTAATGGACATGCGATGAAAACAGAGACGACCGCGACGGGAAGGCGGGAGGCCATGGCGTCAAGGCACCACTGTCGCGGAAGGACGGCCCGCATGTCGGACGCCCTCATCTGGTCGCGGCCGTTTCGGAGGGCCGACAAGGAACTTGGGAAGTCTTCGCGGTCCGCCAGGAAGTGGAGCCATAGCCGTTCATGCCGGCAGCAAAGACGAGCGCTCGTGCTCCGCTTGTCTCCGTTGCTCACCGGCGGCGGCATCGACTTCCAGGATGATTTTCAGGTGCTGCCCCGTCCGTGCCAGGGCCAGGGCCGACTCGACTTGTGAGAATGGAATGATCTTTTGGAAGAATGCGTCAAGCTTCAGCTTCGGAAGCAGACAGGCGGCTTCGGCAAAGTCGATGGCCGTACTGCCGACCGATCCGATGACGGTCTTGTCATAGCCCACGACGGCTTCAAAACTGAATTCGCGGCGGGCATAGGGCAATCCCAGCAGGAGGAGGGTGGCGCCCGGTCGGGAGTGGTGCAGCATGAAATCCAGCGCTTCGGGGTCTCCAGTCGCCTCGACCAGGGCGTCCACCTGCGCCAAGCTCGCCAGATCCTGGTCCGTCTCAATAGGTGAGCCGTCGAATAACTTCAAGCGCTGGGGATTGCGATCGTAGACGGTAACCCGATGACCACGACCATGCAGGAGTTGGGCGGCCAGATGCCCGATCGGGCCGGCGCCGACAACCCCACAATGCCGGGACGAACCCGCGATCACCGTATCGAGTTTTCTCAGGCCCTTCAGCACCACGGCGATGGGTTCACAGAGGCATGCCGACCGCAGGGAAGCTCCGTCGGCAATGCGGTGCACGAATCGGCCCGCGGTCACCATGTATTCGGCATATCCGCCATTGCGGCCGATGACGCCAACTTCGGCCCGCTGAAGGCAGCCAATGGCGTTGCCCGCCAGACACGCCGCACAGTCTCCACAGCCTTGAATGCACTCCACGACCACCGGGTCGCCCACCTTGAACTTGTCCACACGGGCGCCGATCGCGGCGATGGTGCCGGAGAATTCGTGACCCGGGGTGATGGGATAGTGAGCCAACCCGTTCTTGTAGTATCCCAAGTGGCCATCCAGAATCTCCAGATCGGTGGCGCAGATGGCCTCATAGGCCACCCGGATCAATACCTCGCTGGGGCGAAGCTCCGGCGACGGGACGCGCGTGAGCGAGGCCTTGCCCGGTCCCTGGATCACGAAAGCGGAATAATCGCGCTGAAAGAGCACACGTTCGCGTTCCATGGGGTTTTCCATTTTTGCTCCAGTCCAGATGCCGCGCAGTGTCCCCACGAGCTTGTGACCGCGGAAACGGACAATTTCTCCGATTGTGGACCAGAGGCGCCGCCCACGCAAGGCGTAGAACACATCAGACGAGAAATACAGGCCCTCGCGCATCACCTCTGCGACTGTATGGCGCCGGCCCCGGATGCCGATCCAGTGGGCAGCTTGCCCTTCCCGGTAGTAGCGATGCTGCACCTGCCGCCAGCTTTCGGTGTGGATGTGGTAAATCGAGGCGGCCGGCTCATAGACGACTTTGAAGTTACGATCCACCCAGTATTGGGCCCATTCCGCGTCTTCCAAGCCGGGAAGGCTTTCATCGAATGGATGCTGCTGCCAGAACTCGCGGCGCACCGCCGAGTTGGCGTTGTTGGCCAAACAGTCCGGGGGACGCAGCGTCTTCGGATGCGGTCCAAACGACCGTTCGAAGTCGAGGCATTCACTAAACTTGGACTCATGGCGGCCCTGTTGGCGGCCGTACACCATGGCCACGTCCGGGTCGGTGAAGGGAGCGGTGATCCGCTCCAGCCAGTCCTCCGACACAGGAACCGTATGAGCCGACACAATCACCACCAACCGGCCGCTACTGCCACGAATGCCGACATTCAGCGAGTAGCCGAAGGTAAAGTCGTGCCGATTGATGGAGAAGAGCCGGTCCGCCTGCCGTCGGGCGATCTCCAGCGTGCGGTCGAAAGAGCCGGAGTCGACCACGACGATCTCGAAATCGCGCAAGGTCTGACATTCCAAAGCCGCCAGCAGCTCCGGAAGACGGGCTTCCTCGTTAAATGTGCGGATGATGATCGAGACCTGCGGCATGAATAAGGGGATGGCACGGGGACGCACGCGGCCAAGCCGGACGCCGCCGGACGCAGCAGAGTTTCAGGCTAGTGTCCCGAGTCATTGATTTCTATTTTAAATGGGCGCCTCGACGGCCACCGTGTTGTCCGGTTTCCGGAACACGATATCGACCGTACATGGCAGTAAATCCTGAAGAAAAGCGGCCTTCCGCAAAATGTAATAGTAAATCGTTTCGACGGGACCTCTATTCGTGAGAGTCGGCGCGAAGTGGGTCTTCACGTTGAGCCCGGCTTCGGCGGCAAGTGTGCGCAAATGCGGGTAGACAAGAACGTCTTCCGGTACCTCGGGACGCTTCAATTTGATGCGGGCTACCGCAAGTCGATGGACATATTGGCGACAGGCTGGCTCATGCAAATATAACGCAGCCCCACCGGGCCGAAGAAGGCGCGATATTTCGACCAGCGACCGACGCTGCTTAACAAAGTGGTGCGCCGCCGCATACGCGAAAATCAAGTCGAACGAAGAGTTTTCAAACTGAGTGGCGTAGCTTCGGCAGGCGGCCACCTGATCGATTTTGACGCCGAACATGTGCTGCCATTTATTGACCGACGCCACGGCAAAGGGACTGATATCCGTACCAACCACCCGCGCCGATGGAAACTGGCGCTTAACAATGCAGGACGCCCAACACTGCCCGCCGCCAAGTTCGAGAACGTCGCGGGCGGAGGCGAATAAGCTCTGGAAGGCGCTCAACTTCTCCAGAAAAATGCGCGCCTCCGCGCATTTGCTGAGGATATTCTCAAGTGCAGCCGATTCGGGCCGCTCGATGGGGTTGTCTCGCCAGAAATTGACTTCGATGGCTTCTTTTTCCGACACATTGTTCAATGCTGGTTTGCTCATCCTCGGCTGTCCTTACTTAGTTCTGCCCTTTTCGACATTCCATTCACGCCCCGACCCCCAATTGGATCTGACTCTTCTCGTCCACGCACAGCACCACCGCGTGGTCCGGCGGGTTCATGTACAGTCCCACGATGTCGCGAACTTTCTCCACCAACAGGGGATCGCTCGACGAGAGCTGAAACGTCTGGCTGCGCTGCGGCTGTAGCCCAAAGGCACGCCAGATGCGGCTGATGGTCGATTGGCTCAGACCGGTCTGGGCCGCCATCTGGCGCGTGCTCCAATGCGTCGCCGCCTTTGGCGTGGTCTCCAGGGCCAGACGCACCACCCGCTCTATCGCTTCGTCGCCGATCTGGCGCGGTGCGCCCGGACGCGCCTGGTCCCCGAGCGCCTCCAAGCCTCCCGCGATGAAGCGATGACGCCAGAAGCCAACCGTGAAATTGGTCGTCTTCAGCCTTCGCGCTACGGCGCTGTTGCTCTCGCCCGCCGCGCACCCAAGGACGATCCGCGCCCGAAAGGCGACCGAACGCACCCGCCGGCTTTGCCGCGCCAACTGCCGCAACCGCTCCGCCTGCGCCGCGCTCACCACCAGCTTCCCCTGCTTGGGCCGGCCACGTGAAATTGCCATGCGTGATTCAACACCACCCGCGTAATTATTGTAAGCTATTTCTGACTCGTGACACTAGAATATCTGTTCTGAACGGACGGCAACCACTTGCACGTGCGAGCTCAACCTGTGTCGGCGGAGAAAGTCCTGTAACTCCTGTTGAACCGTGGGATCGGTGTGCCGGAGCAGCTGATCGGCAAAGCGGGAGCGCGGAATGGACGGATTGGCTTGCCACGCGTTGCGCACGATGTCCACATCCAGCTTCCCCGGGGTACTGAGATCCTGCAGGACAAAACCCGCCCGCCCGACCAGTTGCCGAAACCCCTGCACCGACATCAGGTTGATGTGGTGGGGCGGGTGAACGCTGTTGGAATGCTCCCACAACTCCTGGATGTCGAAGCCGCTGACCGTCAGGGTGGTAAAGAAAACAACCCCACCCGGGCGCAGAATACGGCGAATGGCGAGCAGAAAATCTCGAGGATCGAAGACGTGCTCAATGACTTCGAAAGCAGTGGCGAAGTCGACCTGGAGTTCGTCTTCAGCGATGGCTTCCACCGGCTTTTGCAGGATCGGAAAGCCACGCTGGCGACATGTCTCGGCCAGGTCCGGACCGGGTTCGATTCCGGTCACCTTGGCAAAACAGTTCTGCCGCGCCATCTCTTCCAGGAAAATCCCGAAACCGGAGCCGACGTCAACAAAGTCGGCCAGCTGGCCGGTCCCCTGACCGCGGGCCAGCCCGGCAATCTGTTCGGCGCGGGGCCGGAACATGCGCACTCGGCGCGCTTCGGCGGTCTCCCGGAAAAAGTGGGACGACCAGAACTTGACCGCCTCGCCAGTGCGGTAATAATGATCCAGCGCTTCCCGGTCGGGCCGCGGAGAGAGATAGAGGCTGTCGCAGGCGCGGCACACCACATAGTGAAAACCGAGTTTTTCCAGTCCGGGACGGGAGCTGTCGTTTCCACAGGCGGGGCACGCCACCGTCACGAAGCCGGACTTGTCGGCAAAGTGCGTCTCTGCGTCCCGCTGGGCAAGCTGCAAATATCTCTCGAACAGAGCCTGCGGACGGATGTCGTTTTCCTTCATTTTTTCGGCGTCAGCCGTGCGTGTTGACACGGTCACTGTCCCTTCGCACGTTCTATTGAATGTCTTCCCGCCGTTCGGCGCGCCGGTTGCAGCGGACGAACCAACAGCGGCGGGTGAGCCTCACACCTTCGCCGCGGTGGCGCACGACGGGGATGCCTCCCGCAGGCTGTCCAGCAGATTGCGAATCGTGTTTTCGTGGACACGATCCGCCGCCAAGCGGCTGCTATTGGCATTGTGGGGCGCCAGATAACAGTTGGGAAACTGCCGCAGATGGCTCTCCCGTGGCAGAGGCTCGAATTCGAAAACGTCGAGGGCCGCGCCGGCAATGCGCCCCGCCGCCAGTGCCCGTACCAGGGCAGCCTCCTCCACGATCGGTCCGCGCGCGGCATTGATGAGGTGGGAGTCCGGCTTCATCAGCGCCAGGGTGGCATCGTTGATCAGATAATGTGAGCTCGCATTGAGATCGGCGTGCAGGGTCACGAAGTCGGATTGGCGCAGCAGTTCGTCCCGGCTGGTCATGATCAGACCGGTCGCCGCAAGGAACTCCTGGGGCGGCGTCACGGGATCGGTCCCCAGCACCCGCATGCCAAAAGCAATCGCCCTCCGTACCACGGCCCGACCGCAATTTCCGACACCGATGATCCCGAGAGTCTTTTCGCGCAACGAGAACAGCTGGGGCTTCTGCCAGCGTCCATTACGGATCTCGCCATCCATCGAGACCAACTGCCGGGCGAAGAGCAGCATATAGCCCAGGACGGTATCGGCCACGGGCTCGCTGAAGGCATTGGGAGTATTGCGCAGAGCGATGCCGCGGCGGGCGCAGGCGGCGGCATCGATGGAATCGATGCCCGTGCCCCATTTCGAGATCACCTTTAGCCGCGGGGCCGCGGCCAGCACCCGGTCGGTAATCCGATCGTCGCCGCAGATCATGCCGTCCACGTCCTGCACCCAGCGCAGGAGATCGTCTTCCTCCAGGCGCTCGCGCACGTCGGCGACCACGGTCTCACAATTCTCCAGGCGCAAACGATCACGGTACCAGTCAATAACCGGCATCGCGTAGGGAGCGGAAATCAGAATTCTCCAGTTGGTCATGATTCTTGTCCGGTCTGTGCGGGTAGCGGCCGGCTATCGCTCTCTCGGCCTTTTGAGAGTTTACAAGCTGCCGACAGGAACGGCGTTCGTCAGCGAAGCGGCGCGGCCACCTGTCCTCCGGTATAGCGTTCCAGAAGTGGATCCCGTTTCATCAGCCCTTCTACCCGGGCCAGATCGGCGGGGGTATCCACGCTCTGCGTCCGGTGCAGCGTCTTCACCATCCGCACCGGGTATCCGTGCTCCAGCAGGCGAAGCATGTCAATGGATTCCGCAATTTCGAGGGGCGTGGGCGCAAGCTCCACATAGCGAAACAGAAAATCGCGGCGGTAGGGGATGACGCACACCTGCTTCCAAGCCTCGAGCTCTTCAAAGGCCAGGCGTTGCCGGGTGGGGATCGGTTCACGGCTGAAGTACAACGCGTCCCCATTCGCTCCCAGCACCACTTTGATGGTGTTCCGGTCCTCGAACTCGTCCGCTGTCAAAATGGGAGCGGTCAAATTCGTGCAGAGAACGTGCGGGTCCTGCAGCATCGGCTGCAGCGCCTCGTCAATCATCTCCGGAACGATCATGGGCTCGTCGCCTTGAACCAGGACGACGACATCCGCATCCAAGTGGCGGGCGGCTTCGGCGATGCGCTCGGACGCCCGCTCATGTGTTGCGGCCGTCATGATGACCGGGGCGCCGAACGCGCGCGCCGCGCCAGCGATGTCCTCGTCGCAGGTGGCGACGTACACCGCCGCCAGGCCGCCGCAAAGCCGCGTCCGCTGGTACACATGTTCGATCATGGTCCGGCCCGCCAGCCTGGCCAAGGGCTTGCCCGGGAAACGACTCGAGCCCATACGGGCAGGTAATATGGCGACGGCCTTCATGTACAGTTTCTCCCCACGCGCTTTCTGTGTATTTGCTGAAGAATCAGGAAAACGTCAGCGCGGTCCCTGCCGGTTGATGATAGCTCAGGCGAATGGTGGACATTCCAAACCCCACCCGGAACCACGCGGTGACACCCGCCACTGACCTGCTCCGTCGGGGCAACGCCCTCGCTTCGACGCTCAGCACCTCTGAACTGTCCGCTCATCTCCCGCTAAGCTCAATTTAGCGCACCCAAATGTTGTTGAACGTATTCCCGAACACCGAGTTATCAAACATTTTTCCGTGACTATGTTGCCGTAGACGGAAGCCGCTCGCCGTGAGGATCATGGCTACTTGGTCTCTCTGTTCGGCAAAATCATCATTCACCTCAACGAGAACAGATCTCACAGTCCTGTTCGCCAGTATCTTCCCTGCTCCGCGGAGTATCAGGTGCTCGATTCCATCCACGTCGAGTTTAATATAATTAGGCGGCGGCACTCCATATCCGAGTAAATCGTCGGCGGCGAAACCCAGGAGTTCAAAATCTAGGTCAGCAATAATAGGGCGTCCATCGTATCCAAAGTCGACACCAAATGCGGACAACGCACCGCCGCGATCCTGCTTTCCCAGGCGAAACACGCTCGGACCGCTCTTATCACTCAGTGGTGTTGGAACAATACAAAGTTGGCTCTTAACCCCATTGAGAACAATATTTCGTGCAAGCAATTCGACATTAAGAACGGATGGCTCGAAACAAAATACCCGCAGCCCCGAGTGTCGCAGTCCAGCATAAATGGAATACAATCCGACATTTGCTCCGATATCCCAAAAGACGGAATCTGGCATAAAGCCGTCGACCCATTCCAGTGTCTCGGGTTCCTTTTGCGAGAAAGTTCGCGCACGAAACACCGTCGTGGAGTTCGGACACGAAAGGCGAAGATCGATATTATTATGGTGTACAATCTCCGTGCGAGTAAAAATATCGTCAACAATATGACCGCACACCACACCTTTCAATGCTGGCCGCATTGAGGCGACAGCCCGCTCGTAGGAGCGGACGAAGACAGTGGGCACGGCAAGTATGGCGCTTCGAACAAGAGTGCGAATCTTTGGCATTCGTGCAGAGTCCTTCGCTTCGACAAACGTAGATCATCCTTCGAACTTTTCAGCCAGCACCTTCCGAAAGTTTGAGCTAATACCATCATAGGTGTCGCCCCGGCGGCAAGCGATCGGATCGGCGCTCATCCGTCACCACCTTCACATTGAGATCCATCGGGACTTGAACAACTCTTACTACGATTTAAGATTGTGGAGGATTGATTCCGACCCACACTCATTTCCGACCAGTGATTCAAAGCGCCGATGCTTTTGTTGGCCAACCGTGCTTCAAGCACCAAACCCACATTGTCCTCATCGTCTCTGGGCTTAGGCCCACCCATAGCGGAAAACGAAAGATCAGCGCCACGGTTACGCTGGTGTAGAGCAGCCCAGCCAGACCCTGCTGGACTATTTGAGGGATCGTTGTTCCGGCCAGGGCGTGCTGGGCCAGCCACGACAAGCCAAGCAGCGGGAAGAACATAAGTTGAAAGAAGCCGCGGTAGTGTCGTTTTTGATGGCGTGCAATCAACCAAAGCTGGAGATTGACCGCCACCACTTGCACCACGACCATTTTCACCGCGAGGGCGGTTGCGCCCAGGCCCAGCCCGGGCAACCAAGCATTGCGGGGCGCCAAGGTAAAGTAGCCACCCACGATGCTGAGGCCCATGCCGATCGGTCCGAGCCAAGCCAGCGTGCGTGTATTCCCAGTGGCGTAGAAAAACGTCCCGTTGATCTGACCCAGGCACTGATGAAGCGGAAACGTCAGCATGACCGCAAATACCATGGCTCCGGCCGTGAATTGGGGTCCGGCTGTGTGCTGAAGTATGGTTCGGCTGCAAGGCAACAGCAGGGCGATCAGCCAAGCCGTGAAAGCATAGAGACTGATGGAAAATCGGCGGTGGAGACGAGCGACTCGTTCGTGATCGCCACGCTTCGAGGCCTCGGACAGTTCCTTGAAGAGGACATTAATGATGGCCGCCGTGGCGAGGAGTGCGACGTTGACGAACTGCTGCGCGAAAGCAAAATAGCCCTGCTGGATGGAGCCCCCATAGCGCTGCAGCAGCCACTGGTCTACAAATTTGTAACCGAAACTCAGGATGGCATAGCCCACCATGGGCGTGCAGTAGGCGGCAAACTCATGAACCAGGGTCTTCCAGTCCACATCCGCGCCTTCCCGGTCGATATTCGCCTTCAGAAACCGGGGCGCGACGACTGCCATGCCCACGACATATTCCAAGATGAGAAACCCAAAGACAATGGACACCGAGAGTCGGACGAAATGGATCGCCAGCAGCAGCAGCAGGGTGTGGGCGGCAGCCCGGAGTACGGTTGCCAACTGGACAGTGCTGGTCTTGCGCACCGCTTCGCCGAGGACCTGAACGGTGTTCCACCCTTGACTGGTCAGGAAACTCGCGAGGAACGCGAGAAGGATGACCGGTCGCTCCTGGCCGAGCCAGACCGCGTGCATCCAACGGCCAGGAAAGATCACGGCAATGCAGGTGACCGTCAGCGAAAATTGAACCGCCAGCCATGCCGAGTAGAGGAAGAAGATTCGCGGGCCTCGACGACGGCCGGCGATGCCTGTAAAGAAGGCCTGCGAAACCCCCGCATCCCACAGCACCCCAAGGCCGCTGAAGCTGGCGAGAAGAAAGCTGAGATTTCCGTATCCGCCCGCGCCCAGGCCGCGGGCCACCAAGGTTGCGTTCAAAAAAGAGAGCGCCGCCCGGGAAACGGTGCCGAGTAGACTGATGAGCAACCGTATGGGGACGGCTTGCGTCCGTTGCTCCAGACGTTGCAACGACGGCATCTTCAAAGGGAATTTACCAGAGGGCGTGAGCGCGAGGCAGGCGTGGACACTTCGCGTCCGTATGCCTGCAGGCGTCGCGCGACAATCTCCCAGCAGGGACGGTCCTCCGAACCCTCGCGCTTGATGTAGTCGTTTTGGGCGGTGCGATAGGCGGTTTCATCGACCCGCATCGCTTCAGTCCAATCCATCTCCACATCCTGTTCTGCCCACCAAGGGGTCTTGTTGAGCAGGGAAGCCATCGCATCAATGGTGGACTCGTATGCAGTGCCCTTCATTTCACCCGTCTTGAAAAAAATCGCGGGCTTGCGCCACAGCACCGCATGCAGAATAGAGGTGCTGCAGTGCGCCAGGACAAAGGCAGATTCCGCCACTTGAGCCATGGTGCGACCGCGATGGATAACCCTCCCCCCAAAGCGGGGGTCGGCATCCCGGTAATCGGAAACCGGGTGGGCGGCGATTTCGATGCGGCAATGCTGCTCCCGTTCCAATCGGTCAAAAAAACGGCACAGCGCGGGATAGTACCGCTCGGCGGTCACCGGCGTCGGGATTCCCAAACGTCGGAAGTCTGGATGGTATGCGTTGTACTCGTCCAGAAAGATGCCGCAATCAAGCCGGGGAACACCATGGCTCGACCGGAGTTGCCGAAAGAGATCGTAATCCAACGAATGTGTCCACAGCACCTCGGTTTCAGGATGTACTTGAATCCCTCGCAGGGCGCCTCCTGCGCTGACCAGCAAGAGGTCAGGAGGGCGAAGCGGGGAACAAGCCAGGGCTGCCCGAAAGATGGATCGCGTGATCAGCCAGGACGGGTCTTGAACGGCGCGTTCCAGTCGCCGCCCGTGCGATAGTTGCGGCGTCGTTGGAAGCGCCGCCAGTTGTGTCAGTCCGTAGCGCGCGGCACTGGCGGACAAGGTTCGAAAGACACGCAAGGTGCCAAAGTTTTCTGCCGCAGTGAATAGCGGGATGACAAAGGACGAGCGCGGCAGGCGACTCAGTTCCCGGCGAACCGCGCCGAGGTCCCGAAATCTCCTTTCACCCTCGAAATGGAGAGGTTGATCGCTGGGTTGTACCGTGGGCCACAACAGGTGACTTGCGTCCCACGTTTCGACATTAAACCCGTGCTGCTGCAGAATATCAATCCCGAACCGGTCGAAATCACGGCCGTTCAGAGGTGAGTGCAGCAGGAAGATGACCCGGTCAATCATCGTGGCGTCGCCGCGGAAGCGAGCAGATGCCGGCGCACTGCGGCAATGACCCGGGCTTGTTGCTCGTCGGTCAAATCCACCGAGCAGGGGAGACTGAGGCCCTCGCGGAACAAGCGCGGCGCTTCTTGGATGCGGTAGGCCTGCGCCTGGCGGTGGGGCGCCTGGTCGTGCATGAGTCCCCACAAGGGCCGCGTCTGGATTTTGGCTTCCGCGAGGGATCGCATCAATGCGCGGCTGGAAATTCCCGTTACCGCTTCGTCAATGAGAACCGTGTACAACCAGAAGGTCGAGAATGCCCAGTCCGCTTCGCCGGGCAAGGTCAGGCCCGGGACCTCGGCCAGCTCCGCCGCATAGCGGGCGGCGATAGCCCGCTTGCGCGCAATGCAGTCGTCGATCTGTTCCATCTGGGCGACGCCCACCGCGGCCTGGATATTGGTGAGGCGATAGTTGTAGCCGATCTCGTCGTGGAAATACTCGTCCGCGCTGGATTTCGCCTGGGTGGTCAAATGTTTGGCGCGTCGCGCGGTCTCCGCGTCGGCGGTGACCAGCATGCCCCCGCCGCCGGTGGTGATCAGCTTGTTGCCGTTATAGCTAAAGCAGGCCGAGTCCCCGAATCCCCCCGCGCGCCGCCCGCGATAGCGCGCGCCGAGCGCCTCGGTTGCATCCTCGATCAACTTCAGATCGAAACGGCGGGCCAGTTCCAGCAGCGGATCCAGATCGACGGGATGACCGAGAATATGGACCGGCAGCAGGGCGGTCACGGGCCGCCCCGAGCGCCGGTTGACCAAGCGACCGTTCGCCGCCGTGCATTCCTGTTCCAGAAAAGACCGTACGTCGTCCGCGTTCATCTGCCAGTAGTGCGGCTCCGCATCAATGAAGACAGGGTACGCACCGCAGTAGCGGATCGTGTTCACGGGCGCGATAAAGGTGAGGTCCGAGACCAGCACTTCGTCACCCGGTTGCACGCCGGCGAGCAGCAGGGCCATGTGCAGGGCCGCCGTACCACTGTTCGTGGCCACCGCATGCGGTTGACCGACATACGCCGCGGTGAGCGCCTCGAACTGCGAGACAAACGGGCCTACATAGGAGACCCAGTTGGTCTCGACACATTGACGCAGGTATTGCAGTTCGTTGCCGCGGAGAGCGGGAACACAGAGAGGAATGAATTCATCCGCCATGGATCAATGTCCTAACTGTTCCGCCAGCGCCGCTCGTCCGGGTCGGCAATGATGCCGTCCCGGACGAGGGCCAGGGTCTCGTCGATGCCATCGGGAACGCGGAACTGCGGACGAAAGCCCAGCTCCGTCCCGATCCGTTCAAAGCTGACGCGATAGCTGCGCGGGTCATTGCCTTGTGCGACATACTCGACGACCAGGTCCGGAACCCGGGCCTGCAACAATTCGCACAGGCGTTGTTTCTGGTAGTTTTCCGTGGTGTGCCCGACGTTGAACACCTGGCCGCTGCGAGCCGCCTCGGGGCTTTCGAGGACCAGTTGAATGGCTGCGGCGACATCCTTCACATGCACGTAGGGGCGCCACAGCTTTTCCGCGAAGACGACCAGCTTGCGTCCCAGCGCGGCATCGCGGGCGAACTCGTTGACGGTCAGGTCGAAACGCATCCGCGGCGCCACGCCGTAGACGGTGGCGAGTCGCAGCCCGGTGGGGATGAAACTGGGGCCGGCGTACTGCAGCAGGTAGCGTTCGGCCTCCACCTTGGTCTCGGCGTACAGCGACACCGGGTTGAGCGGGGACTGCTCGGTCGCGAGTTGGCCGGGGTCGCTGATCCCGTAGTTGCTGCACGTCGAAACGAAGATGAAGTCCCGCACCCCGTGGCGGCGGGCCCCGTCGATCAGCGCGCAGGTGGCATCGAGGTTGACCGAGCGGGCGAGTTCGGGCTCCTTCTTGCAGGCCGGATCCCCAACGATGGCGGCGAGGTGGATGATCGAGGTCACGCCATCCAGCGCACGTTCCCGATCGGGGGCGCGCGTGATATCCCCCTTCTGGAACTCAAACCCGGGTTGATTCCATACTGGGAGCAGACTTTCACCCTGCATGCGGAGCCAGTCCACGACGCGGACCTTGCGACCGGCCGCCAACAGTTGGGGAACCAGAGCGCTCCCGATATAACCGGCTCCGCCGGTGATCAGCGTAAGACCCACAATCTCCTCCTCCAGCGATCCCGAAATGGTTTAAAACCGTCCGCCGGCAACATCCGCCAAGGCGCGCTCGTAGTCTTTCATCTGGCCAATGTCCAGCCAATACTCGGCAATGGGGAAGCTGACCACCTTGCGCCCCGCGGCGATCAGCAGACGGATCAAATCCGGCATGTCGCAGCGTTCTCCCCGGCGTAGAAACTGCCATGCCTCCGGGCCGATCAAATAGATCCCGCCCAGGATAAAGAAATTGCTGACGGGCTTTTCTTTAATGTTCAGAATCTGCGCGCCTTGCAACTCCACCACGCCATACGGGACCTGTTGGTCGTAGCGCGTGATACCGACCGTCATGACAGCGTTCTGCCGGAAGTGGAAATCGCGCATGGAGCGGAAATCCAATCGCGTCAGGATATCCCCGTTGATCACCAGCACGGGCTCGGTCGGCGGATCGAGAAGCGCCAGGGCGCCGGCGGTTCCCAAGGGAATGTCTTCGGAGACATAGTCAATGGCGACGCCGTAGTCCTCGCCGCCGCCGAAGTGATCACGGATCAGCTCGCCTTTGAAGTGGGTGGTGATACTGACCTGGTGGAAGCCGGCGGCGCAGAGTTGTTCAATGGTGTGTTGCAGCAGGGGACGATCACCAATCGGTAGCAGCGGCTTGGGCAAATGTTCCGTCAGCGGGCGCAATCGTTTCCCGAAGCCACCGGCCATGACCACGGCGCGGATGGCACCCGGGGCAAGGGGGATCTGTTCCCGACAACGCAGGGCCACCACGCGTTGGCCTGCGTCCAGCATGGGGACTTGGCGAATAGAATGCGCCTGCATGAGTTTCGCGATTTCATGGTCGTTGCTTCCCGCCGGCGCGGTAACGGGGAACTGTTTCTCTTGCACGGATAGCAGCGACTCCACCGGGTCGTCCAGGTTGATGGCTTGCAGAATGGCGCGCCGGATGTCGCCGTCGGTCAAGGTGGCCAGCAGCCGCCGATCGGGGTCGACGACCAGGACGATGCCTTGAGCATTGCGGTCAATCGCCTGCATGGCCTGGCGCAGCGTCGTGTATTTCGTTACCAGAAACTGTTCCAGATCCGGATCAGTCATGGCGCGACTCTTCCCCCCTGGACCAATCCCGCGGACGCGCGGGCACTCCCATCACCTGTGTGTGCGCCGCCACATCGCGGACGACGACAGCTCCGGACGCCACGAGCGCGTGGGCTCCAATGCGGATACCCTGCCGGATCCGCGCGCCCAGCCCGATGTGGGCACCCGCTTCGACCACCACCCCACCGCCGATCACCGCGCCCGGCGCCACGTGCACGTGATCGCCAATCCAAGTGTCGTGCTCGACGATGGCGCCGGTGTTGATGATGACGTTGCATCCGAGATGCACACCCGGGTTGACGACCGCTCCCGCCATCACCATCACGCCGGTGGCGCGTTGCACATCGCGCGCCACGACGGCGCGGGGGTGGGTGATCGAAAGGATATGGAATCCCCGATGCTGCATGTCTTCAAACAGCTGCTGGCACCGCAGGGCGGGTCCGACGCTGCCGACGCCGATGAAAGCGCCCTCCACCCCCTGGCTCCGCAGAGAGGCAAGGATGTCATCGCCCCCCAGCACGGGAATGCCCAGAACGGACTGCCCCCTGAGAGCCGGATCCGAATCGGTCACCCCGATCACGCGGACCCGAGGGTCGGTCAATAGGATATCCAGAAGGACCTTGGCGTGTCCGCCCGCTCCGATCCCGACGACCCGCATGGGAGGCGGTTCACTCACTGCACGCCCCGTTTGAGCAGGAGGGTTTCGTCGAGCGGGCAGGTGGCAAGAATGTCAGCAATGCGCTTCCCCGCATGGCCATCTCCGAAGGGGTTGTGACACTGTGCAACCTCCTCGCGGTAGCCGGCATTGAACAGGGCGCGCTCCGTGGCGTGCTGGATGGCCGCCTTCTCATGGGGGACAAATTGGACGTTGGCGGCGTGCTCCCGCCCGTTTTGACGATTGCCGATGTTCACGACGGGCAGGCGTAGCGCCGGTGCTTCCAGAATACCGAGGCTGGAATTCCCCACTAGAACGCCGGCATGCCGCAGCAGGTTGACAAACTCCGATTGCGGGAGATTCCGAAACGCGTGGAGATGGCCAGTCTTTGGCAAATAGGACTCTATGGTGCGAATCGTATCGTGACTGCCCGGATCGGAGTTCGGGTAGATGAGAATCGCGGTACAGCGGACGTCGGCCACGGCCTCCAGCGTGATCGCCATCTGCCGCGCGGCGTCCCCGGCTTCTGCATTGACGGGATGCTGAATGATCACCACCAGCGGTGACTGGCCAAGAGCGAAGCCCCAACGTGACGCGAGTTCCTCGCGCGTGAGCGGGGGTTCCCAGAACAAGCGGTCCAAGCCGGGGTTGCCGGTGCAGTGGATCCGCCAGTCTTCTTCGCCCATGCGACGGAGCCGTTCCGCGCTCATCTCGCTCATGGGAAAGTGCAGATGCGCCATTTTACTGACCGCGTGGCGGATGGAGTCGTCCGCGTTCCCGCCAATCACATAATCGCCGCCGCACAGGTGCGCCATCGGAATGTTCAAATGTACGCCGCAGAAGGCCGCCACCAGCGGCTCCTCGCGATCGCCCACCGCCACGATCAGATCGGGGCGCAAACGCTCGAGGGTTTGCACCAGACCGAGCATCTCGATGGCGGTCGACTTGATTCTTCCGCCCGGCGTGTTCGAACTCAGCAGGCTCTCGATCCGCTCTGCAATCGGAAACCCATCTTGTTCAATCATCTCCACCGTGTGACCCAAGGCGGGTGAGCAATGGGCCGCAGCGGCGACCACCAGCAATTCCAGCTGGGGGTGTTCCTGAATGGCACGCAGAACGGGAAATAAGATGCCATATTCCGAACGGATTCCGGTCAACACCAGAATCTTACGTCGCGACATGCATGCTCCCTGGGCGCGGGCAAGCCGCGTTGACTTGTCTTCGCCAAGGCGAAGCCGGATCAAGTTCAGTGGCCCGATAAGGATGAACCATGGGGATGCGTCAGGTTTCGGTCGTGCTGTCGTGGCGGTCCGGAAGCCGCTGGGAAGACGGATCAAGGCCCCGGCCCAGGCCCGGTCGGCGGCAGGCCAGCGGTCCCGTGACGCATGGCCCGTGGTAGGCGGAATGTGGCGGGGTGGGACAGCCGGTCAGGCCAGCATGTCCCACGACAAGAGTTGGTCCGGCTCGATGTCGACCCGCGCACGACGTTGCAAGACGATGTCGAGATGGCCCGGCGCGATGCCGGTGCCGGGCCGCTTGGTGGTTACGTTGTCGGCGGTGAAGGGAGCGCCCGCTGGAATTTTGACGCGCGCGACCAAGCTCTTGCGCGCAACTTTCGCGTTTTGCAGCTCCCCGGCTCCGGGCCGCTTGCGCGGCGTCCCCAGCGCGGACTCCACTACGCGAATGGAAGTGATGAGTTGTTTCAATTCCGCCGGCTCGGCGGATGCCCGATGGTCCGGTCCGGGCAAGGTTCGATCCAGCGTGAAGTGCTTCTCGATCACGCAGGCACCCAGGGCCACCGCCGCCAGGACGACCTCTGGGCTCTCCGTATGATCGGAATAGCCGACCGGCAGCCCGAAGGTGGCCTTCATCGTTGCCATGGCCCGTAAGTGGACGTCGGCCGGATCGGCCGGGTACTGGGTCACGCATTGCAGCAGAATGACGTTCTCCGCCCCCTCGGCCAGCAGGCAGCGAAGCGCACTCTCGATTTCACCCAGTCCCGCCATTCCGGTCGAAAGGATGACCGGCTTGCCGGAGCGGGCGATCCGCTGGAGCAAGGGCAGGTTGGTCAGCTCGCCGGAAGGGATCTTAAACGCCGGGACGCCGAGGTCCAGCAGCAGATCCACGCTGGCGTCGTCGAAGGGGCTTGACAGAAAGATGATGCCCTGGCGATCGGCATGAGACTTCAGTTCGCGATGCGCGGCCGCCGATAATTGCAAACGCCGCAGCATGTCCCGCTGCGATTCGCTCCCGCCGGTGGTCCGGACCTGGTACTCCGCTTTGGGGGCGGCGGCGGTCGCCAGTGCATCGGAATCGAAGGTCTGAAACTTTACGGCATCGGCGCCGCTCTGGGCTGCCACTTCCACCATGCGCATGGCGGTCGCCAGATCACCGTTATGGTTGACGCCCGCTTCGGCAATGACAAACGTGGGACGATCAACGCCAACTTCACGCCCGGCAATGGAAATCGAATGGCTCATGGGCGCGAACTTTCGAGGGTCATTTCCTTAGCCACGGTTTGCAACGAATCCCGGTGGTGGCGATACCAAACGTCGCCCTTGTGCCTTCGATTCAATTCGGCCAGCTCCGGCTTGCGATCGATCAGGGCCATGATCTGGGTGGTGCCAAAAGCCGGCTGAGCGGGGTAAAGCTCTTCAAAAATGCGACGGATTAGTACGTAATCCTCGGGAAAGTCCAGCGTCCAGCGATAGCGCTGGTACCAGGCGTTGTTGCTGCGCGCAAGGTTGCCGACGCGAAATCGCTGCGGCTGATCCCACAACCAGACCGTAACGTGCTCCCGCTGGAAAGCCTCTTGCGATTCCCGCCATGCGCTCTCCAAGGCCGCAGTCCGGATGACTTCGATTTCCTGGCCGTCGGGCCAGGTTGGCGGGTGATTGTTGCTGTAATAGTCAAGCGGCGCGGGGTTGCTGCGGAAGCCGGCGATCACCGCGTCGATGACGCAGGGGTCGATGAGCGGGTTGTCGGCGGTGAATTTGGCGAAGACGTCCATCTCGAAATGGCGGGCGCAACCGTAGATGCGGTCCAGAACGTCGTTCAGGCTGCCGCGGAACACTGGCGTTCCCCATCCCTCACAGGCGGCGGTAATGACATCGTCGGCGGGGTCGGTGCTGGTCGCCACAACCACCCGATCGATCATCCGGGACAACCGGATGCGTTCGATGTTGTACCACAGGAGCGGCCGTCCCAGCACCGGCAGGAGCGCCTTGCCGGGCAGACGACTTGAGCTCATTCTGACTTGCAGGATGGCATCCACTGAATGTCCCCTAGCGCTGGGCACACGGGCGGCCGGTTCCAGCTCTGCGGAACATAAACCTCACCGCACGGAAAAAGTTGCGCTCTTTTCGCGGGTTTGTCGCAATGCGCCTTCCACTTCGGTCGCGATCTGGGCGAATCGGGCGTCGTCCATCTTGTAAAAAATGGGCAGTGCGATGGCGCGGCGCAGAATACGTTCACTGGGCTCGCAGTGCTGGGCGAGCGTGGCCCCATGCAATGCAGGGGTGTCAGCCAGCAGATGGTCCCACGTCCCGGCGAAATGCCAGTTCAGGGCGTCGGGTAGGTTTTTGAAGCCGATCCCGCGCCCTTGCAGGGTCCGCGCCACGGCGCGGGCGCGCTCGGCCGTCTCCAAGAAAAAGACGAGCGCATCGCCGGTATCGCCGTCCGGATCGGTCACCGTGCGATAGACCAGGGGGGCGGAGACGTGGGCGTCCAGCGCGGCGCGGAGCGCGCGCTTGTTGGCACGATGGCGGTCCAGTGAACCCGGCAGCTTGCCGAGCTGCACCACGCCGATGGCGCCCTGTAACTCCATCATCCGGTAGTTGAATCCCGGGCGTGACCGGGTGTCCTCACCCCGCGGAAACGCGGGATTATCCTCGTGGCCGTGATCGGTATAGCACTTGGCCCGAAAAGCGACCTGGGGATCATTGCTCACCACCATGCCGCCTTCGCCGGTGGTCAGAAACTTCCCATGGTCAAAGCTGAACGTGCCGGCATCGCCGAGCGTTCCAAGTTTCCTGCCCTGCCAAGTTCCCCCACAGGCCTGGGCGGTGTCTTCCACGACGTACAAGCCGTGACGGCGGGCGATCTCCAGAACCCGGTCCATGCGCGCCGCTACCCCCAGCATGTGAACCGGAATGACCGCCCGGGTGCGTGGAGTGATCTTGCGCAGCAAATCCTCGGGGTCGAGATTCAAGGTCTCGTCGATGTTGGCAATCACCGGAATGGCGCCGCATTCCAGAATCGCCTCGACCGTGGCCACAAAGGTATGGCTCTGAGTGATGACCTCGTCGCCCGGTCCGATCTCGAGCGCCTTCAGGGCGACTTTGACGGCCGCCGTACCGGAGGTGACGGCCTGTGCGTGGTTTGCGCCGGTGTAGGCGGCAAACGCCTGTTCGAATTCCTTCACCTTGTAGATGTTGTTGCGGAGTGCGGCAAAGCTCTGCCGGAACAGGACTGCACCATTATCGAAGACCGCGTTGACCGCAGCCCGCTCTTGCTCGTCGATGATTTCCCAACCTGGCATGTTGTCCTCTATGCTTTCTGAACGGCCAACCCTTCCGTCATCTGATCAAGAATCCGCTTCGCGTCTTCCACTCCGAAGGGCACTGGATTCATTTCGAACGCGGCTTGGAGCTTTTGCGCCTGCTCCAGGAAGGAATCCAGATCGGCCCGCCGAAAGGCAAATTGTTCCAGGCTTGACGGCACCCCGATGCGCCGGCAAAGTTCCCACAAGCGGGCACAGAAGCGCCGGCTGGCTTCGACCGGATCATGCACCGCTTCGGCGCCCTGGATACGGTCGTAAAGCTCCTTGTATTGCCCATAGCCGCGGTCCACGTTGTGCTGGACGATGTGCGGGAGAAAGACGGCTCCCGCCAACCCATGGGGCACCTTATAGTGAACCCCCAGCGGATAGGAGAGTGCGCCCGCCGGTCCGGCGCTGGAGTTGAAGAGCGCCGTACCCGCCAGGTAACTTCCCAGCAACATCTGACTTCTCGCATCAAGGTCGTCGGGCTCTTCGACCGCGGTGGCCAGAGAGTTGAAAATCAGCCCGAATGCCTCCAACGAATACATCCGGCTGATCGGCGTCGCCTTCCTGGAAACGAAACTCTCGTGCGTGTGAACCAAGGCGTCCATGCCGGAAGAGACGGTCACCGAACGCGGACAGGATTGCGTCAACTCCGGATCAAGCAGACAAAAGCGGGGCAGGTAAAGTGTGGTGTTGATACCAAACTTGCGCTGTTCGCGTGAATCGGTAAGAACGGCGTTGGGTGTGACCTCGCTACCGGTGCCGGCAGTGGTGGGAATGACGACGAGCGGCGGCCCCGGAACTTGCGGAAGGTCAAATCCGCGGTATTGAATTGCCGGCAACTCATTGGTGACCAGCAGGGACAGCGCCTTTGCGAGATCCAGAACGCTGCCGCCGCCGATGGCGATGAAAGCATCTATCGGCCGCCCCATGAACCGGGTCCGAATCTCATCCAGGTAGTCATAGGTGGGCTCGGTGACGTTGGTTTCCAGTTGAGCGACGATGGTGAATCTCTGCTGCAACTCGGTGGCCATCGCCTGCCACCGCGGATGGCGGCTGACGCCCCCATCGATCACCAAGGCGAGGCGGCGCCAACCCGCCTGTTCGAGCCACTCCGGCAAGCGGGCCAGGGCGCCGACGCCAAATCGAAGATCCGTGTTGAGCTTGAACTGAAAGGGAAGGATCGGCATGCTCAGTCTCTCGATTAACGAATTCTGTCGTCCGTGTTGATCGCCCCAGCGTCGATCCGGCTTGGAACGATGGCGTTCTCAGGTTATCTGGTCACGCCATATCCAATGGCGATCACGGCGGCGGAGCCGGCATCCGAGAGGATCTGATTCAAAGCGCTGCGGCGATGATTCACGGGCACATAGAGGATGTCCCCGGGTTGGAGTTCAACATCTTCGGCCTTGTGGTGCAGGATGGCTTCCAGATTGATGGGGATCTGCTGCAAATGACCGGTGCTGCGGCGAATGATTTCGGCATGCTGCTTGTCCGACGGCTCTTGCATCCCCTCGGCCATGGCAATGACGCGCAGGACGGTGATGGCTTCGCCGGACTGCGGCAGAAAGGCGCCGGGACGATGCAACGCCCCGGTAGCGTAGACCGGCACCGCAGGCAGAAGTCTGATCTCCTCTCCACCTTCCAGGAGGGGGTTAACGGCGGGATCGGTCCCCTGCATGAGTGCGTTCAGGCTGAGAACCCGTGTCTGCAATCCCCCCTGTTCGGGTTGGCTGAGGAGAATCTTGTCGCTGGCCAACTTGCTCGGGCCGCCCGCGCGGGCGATGACTTCCATGAGCGTAAACGGCCGATATGCCTGGATGACCCTGGGCTGATTGACGGCGCCGGCCACGGTAATCGGGCGGCTTTCGACGTCGCGGACGGTTACTTCCACGGCTGGGTGGCGCGCGATCCCGTCGGCCACCAGCCTCCCTTCGATGTCGCTGGCCACCGCATCGGCGGTTTTACCGTTGACGTCAAAGGGCTTGGCGATGAAGGGCAAGGAGATGGCGCCGCCGGCGCTGACCCGAATCTGGCGATTCATCTCCGGCATTTGGAGCACATAGATCGCGAGCAAATCTCCGGGGCCGATGGCGTAAGACGCGGGGGCCGCCGGCGTTATCTGAGCCGGCTGCAAATCACCCGACGTTGTGAACGGAATCGCGTCCCGTTCGTCAGCAAGCGGTGCGCTTTGTCCCCTGACCGACAGGCTCGACACGGCAAGCAGGAGTAGCAGCAAAAGTGCGGCCTTCAGTGATTTCATGACACCCATCCTTCGCGGCCAAGCCGCTCCAGGTCGGCGATCGCGGCGCATTGCCGGGAGTGGCGCCCGGCCGCCAGGTTAATCATTGGCGTCGTCCGGAGTCGCGGCGTAATACCCGGACTTGGCGTAGTTGCGATAATATCCGTAGTAATTGCTGAGTTTGTGGTCGACCTGATTGAGAGCGATGCCGACAATCTGCGCGCGGGCGTGCCGGAGCGCGGCGACGGCCGCTTTCAGAACGTTGCGATCGGTCTTGCCCGCGTGTACCACCATGAGGGTGGCGTCGGCAGCATTCGCCACGGCGGGGCTGTCCGCGAATCCCAGCACCGGCGGACAGTCAATCAGCACCAGGCTGAAGCGGCTTCGCAACCCGTCCAAGACATCGGCGAGACCGAGTAAAAGCAATTCCGTCGTGTCGCCGGTGGCGGTGCCGGCGGGCAGGATCCACAGGTTAGGACGCCCGGCAACCGAGACCAGGGCCTCGTCCAGGGGACAACGGCCGCGAAGTACGCTCGCCAACCCTGCCCGGTTGGTGACACCAAAGAGCCGGTGGACGTTGGGTCGGCGCATATCGGCGTCGACCAGAACCGTTCGATTACCCATATCGGCAAAGGCAATGGAGAGGTGGGCCGCGAGGGTGCTCTTGCCTTCGCCGGGCACGGAACTGCTGACCGCGAGGACGGTCATATTTTCGGGCGCTCCGAAGAGCAGCGCCGATCGCAGCGACAGCACCGCCTCACCGAACACGGACGACTGGGTAGCGGACTTCTCCAGGGTCGGCAGCAATCCTGCCGTTTCCTCCGCCGGAGCACCCGCGGTCAGGACGGGCGAGCGTCGCAGCGTGAGGGCTGCTCCGGCAGCAAGAGGCACGGAGGCGAGCACGGGCAGATGAAGCCATTGCGCGAGTTGTTCCGGGTCAACCACGCTGCGGTCGAGCGTTCCCACGAGAATCGCGCCACCGATTCCCAGCGCCGTGGAACAGAGGAGAGCCAACAGTGAAATAAGCCGCACGTTGGGATAGGACGGAATCGGGTTGGGCAGGGCGGGATTGACCACGCGGATGTCATCGGAGCGGAACTCCGCACCGACATTCGATTCCTTGAGCTTGCGCAGGAGATCGTAGTAAAGCGTCGAGGTGCTGTCGGCATCCGCCTTCAGTTCGGTATAACGGATGGCACGGAGATTGAAGTCGTCCAGAACCGCCTTCTGGCGATCCATTTCCTGTTGCACAAGATGCTCATTCCGGAGGGCCTGCTGGTAGCGGCTTTGAACCTGCTCCACGACGCCCTGCACCTGCTTTGCCAGCAACTCCTCGTCATTGCGCACCCGATCCTGTTGCTGCGTGTACAGGAAATAATTCGGTCCATACACGGCGCTCATGTCGGCCAGTCGCAGTTTGTCCTGCCGCAGCCGGGCCACCAGCGGCTGGAGCGTTTCGCTCAGTTTGGCGGAGAGCACGGCGGGCAATCCGCCGCTGGCCAGAACGTGGTATTCCGCTTCCGCCTGCATGCGCGCCCCTTGCGCTTGCGCGACCTCCGTATTGAGGAAAGCCAGGCGCGACTGGAAGATGTTGGTTTTATCATCCGGATTAATGACGTTATGCGTGGTTTCGTAGTTCACCAGCGCCCTCTGCGCGCGCTCCATGGCGGCCCGCAGGTCATCCAGTTGAGCCGACATGTATTGCGAACTGGCGCGAATCTCCTGCACTCGGCTCTGATATTCAACCGTCAGGAACGACTGGGCCAGTCCGTTGGCGATGCGCGCGGCCAGATCCGGTCGGCGAGCGCGGAAATGAATCTCCATGAGCAGGGTCATGGGAGGGCGTTCGACGTTGATCGACTCGGTGACTTCGCGCAGAAGAAGTTCCCGCTGCTTCTGGGGACTCAGACTGGCCCGATCCTTCGCGGTGAGCAGGGTGGGCTCGTTATCCAGATGAAGGTCGTCAATGGTTTTTAAGACGACCGCCGGGCTGATGACCATTTCGCTGGCGGTGCCAATCAACGTCGTCGGCGAGATGGCACTTGCGGGAGTCGTTTCGTTAGCGTCGGTGACGTGGGTTCCGAAGGGCGAGATCCGGACCATCGCCATGGCATCGTATAGCTTGGGACGCGACAGGGCATAGATGGTGGCGGCAGTGGTGACCACCATGATCAACGTCACGATCTGCCACAGATACCGGCGGACATACCCCCAGTAGAGGTAGAGCGGAAGCGAGTCTTCCGGCTCTGGGCCATTGCTTGACAAGGCCACCATGTCGGGTACAACCCGGGCCGACGGCAGTTTGACGTCAGGATCGGCTTCGCGCTGACGGAGTAGGGTCTTCATGGTGAGTCAGAGATCTTTGCTGAGTGCGATCAGAGTGGACGGCCGTCCCAGGGTGGAATGTTGCCACTGATGTCGGTTTCTATCCGCAACTGCAGCTCGCGGTTGCGATGGACCGGACGGAGGCTCAGTCGTTGGCGCTCAGACCGATTTGAATGGCGTTGATTTGTTGTCTGGCTGGTCATTTATTGAGGCCCGCGAAATAAACGTGATCGGAATTCCCGCCTCGACTGCGGCCGCAACGGGTACTGAAGCAGGGCAATGATCTGCGGGACTGAGCGCGGGTGATCGCACACGGTGGCGAGCAACCGGCGCGAGCCATGATGGATCTGGCACCTTGACGCGCACGAACCCGTTGATGGCCGATATCCTGAGCACAATTGATCCAGGATCTTTGCTCAACAGGCACCCCCGCTGCCCGGTCATTGCTCCCGAAACTATTTCCACCTCGTCGCCTACGCTGACGCTGGCAAGCGGTCCGTACTCGAATCCACTGTCCAGCAGACGCCGGATTGCGTGCAATTCCTGCTCGTCAATGGAGAGGATTTTACGCGCATTATGAACAAACCATAAAAGCCCAGGGGCTTGCACCGCGGATTGCCGCTCTTCTTCTGTGATGCGCACAAAAACGTAGCCGGGAAACAATGGGAGCTGGAGAACCTTGCGGCGATCACTCCAATTCCGCCAGCTCTTGTAGGTCGGAAGAAATGCATCGAAGCCGAACGACTGCCAATACCGCAAAACTTTTTGCTCATGTCGAGGACGGGTGTATGCCGCAAGCCAGGGTTTGCCCCGATTGGGCAGCCCTCCGGCCTGTGACTCACAGCCATTTGCCATTACCACTGACCTCCCTCTCTCGTTTCACGCGTTTTGCAGCGTTAATGCCAAATGTTCCGACAGAGCGTGCCCCTCGATTTGAGCCACAGCTTCACGGATTGTTCGAGCGGCAAGAGGGACCGGCCCCCCGCTTCCGTTCATATGAGACTACAACAGATTACCTCCGGTCTTCCCCCTTTTTCAGTGGGGATGGGGCGTGGGGCAAGGGCCGGCATTTGAGGCCTCTTGCCCCCATGCTTGGGCTGTAGAGCTGCGCTACGCCGAGCGTCGCAAGCTCTCACCAGCTACTCGATGCGCAGCTTTGAGGGCTGCCGCGCGCCCTTTACGCTGGTCAGCTCCTCCTGCATCGCGCTCAGTAGCGCGCGAGGCTTCTCGATCTTCCCGGGGATGGCAGCGGCGGCGTTGGAGGGCGGGGTCGCTGAGTGCCCTATTGTGGCACCGCCCGCCGGCACCAGGCGCGCTTTCTGGTCTGCGCCAGGTCAATGCCGTCCAGCAGCAGCGCCAGCTCCGCCCGGCTTCGCGCAATCTTCGCCTCCCGGCCCGCCTCCGGCCAGCGGAATCCGCCCTCCTCCAGCCGCTTGGCGCACATCCATAGCCTGCTTCTGTTCCCATAGAGCAGCTCCATCCGGTTCTGCTGACGGTTCGAGAACACGAACTCGTGCCCGCTGCGCGGCTCGCACTCCATCCGGTCCCGCACCTCAAAGCCCTTGCGCATGTCCTATCCGTGGCCACCGGCCGCAGTCGCTTTTCCAGATGACCTGGTGCTTGCCGGGTGAGGTGTCCAGTACACAGCTCGGCGTCGACAGATTCGGATCGGCCCGGATCGCCGGGGCATCGAATGGCAGCCGTCCCTCGCCGCCAAGATCGCGGAAGCGATCCGTGGCGTAGCCCAGCAACCACCCGGACCCGTAAACGAGCCTCACTCCGTTGGTTGACGTTCTTCAATACGTGTCGGGAATGATCATGGCTTGCAGTGTCCGGATGAGCAAGACAATGTCCAACCAGATGGTCCACTTCCGGACGTAGGCGACATCGAAGGTGAGTCGCGAGTCGTAAGACAAATTATTGCGTCCACTGGTTTGCCACAAACCCGTAATACCCGGCTTTACCGTGCGCACCACGGGATAGGCGTCCCCATAAAGGGGGATTTCTGCTGCGACGATCGGGCGCGGACCCACCAAACTCATCTGGCCGCGCAGCACGTTCCAAAGCTGTGGCAATTCATCCAGGCTGGAGCGACGAAGAAAGGGGCCGATGGGTGTTACTCGCGGGTCACTCTTCAACTTGAAATCGCGCTCAAATTCGGCCCGGAGGTGGGGCTCACTTTCCAGCAGGGCCTGCAGCCGCTCTTCGGCATCCAGCACCATGGTCCGAAATTTCAACACGCCGATCGGCTTGCCGTTCCGGCCTAAACGACCATGGGAAAACAGGATCGGTCCGGGTGACGTGAGCTTGACGGCCGCTGCCACCAGCACCAGTACCGGCGTCAGCAGGACCAGCAGCGTCAGCGATCCGAGCAAATCCATGGTGCGCTTGACAAAGCGGTTGAGTGGCAGACGCAGCGGGTGGCTAATGACAAAGATCTGCCGCCCGCCGAGATGCATGGGGCGCGCTCCCAAGCAGGAAGTTCCGCCACTCGCAGCGATGATCGCAATTTCGTCGTAGTGCCCCTCCCAATACGACAGATCGGGCTGCTCACGTCGTGATTTCTGGCAGATCACGACCGCTACCGCCGGCTCCTGGTCTTCGGAGGGCTCCTGGTGGCGCCTGTCGTTGGAACGTACGGCAAAACCAGCGCGTCGCAGCTGGAACAGCACGTCGGCGGGCGGGGCAAACTCGGCAACGACAGCGACCGTGGGCGCTTGGCGGGTCCGCCAAGCCAAAGTCTGCATCAGGATTGGCCGCAGCAGTGTAAATAGAGCCAGGTTCATCCCGTAGGCGAACAGCAACAAGCTGCGGGGAGCGAGGTCCTCGCCATGCAGCAGGTAGACCAATACCGCGGAGAGCAGGAGACCGCCGGTCAGGGCCTTCACAATGCGATCGGTGACGTCCAAGCTGGCCAGTCCGTGCGAATAGATTCCCTCATAGGCAAGTGCCGCCAACCAGAGCAGCCAACAACTCATGAACGGCAGCCAAGGGCCGTAGGGCAAGTGAAGGCTGGGCACCCGCGACCAGTGCAACAGCACCAGGAGATTCCTGACGCCATAGGCCAAGGACAAGGAGAGCGCCAGCAACGCGCCGTCCAGCATCCACGTCACACCGATCTCCAACATGAGCGCTAAAGGGGACCGTGTGCGAAGTTTTCCCCTCGCCTCGCTCACTGCACTCGAAACAGCCATAGACCTTGCCTGCCGCCATCAGCGCCGAAAAATTCCAGTGGGTTCGTCTTCATTCTGACGGTTACTGGAACGATTCGAAAGCCAGATGTCCCCAGCGGGGTGAGGTTGTGCGGCGAGATGCTTCGAGGATTTTAACACAGCGCACGGCCAATTTGAACTGACGGCTACAGCAGGTGGGACCCGGGAATCAGTAGCTGCAGCGGAACTCCGCAGGTGGCTCAGGTGTAGAAACAAACGAGATTCTTGACGCCGAACTGCACCCTGCCGTCGAGCAGATTCACCGTGCCGACCAGGTGGTACGCAAAGTACAGGCCGGGGAATGGCATCAATTCCCCGAGATAGGCGAACGCCGCGACTTGCAGGCCCGCATCAAAGCGATGCGTCTGAAAAACCCGCGCGCCCCCTCAGCCGGGATACGGAGATCGCCCCGACAACAGTTCGACGCTCGCCGGGACCAGGGCGGCGTGACCGCGCGACAGATTGTCGAGGACGACACCATCGAAAGCGGGTGCTACACGGAGGACGGCATGACTTCCCACATAGCCGGCGCCGCCCGTGACAAGAATCGAAGGTTTCAACTTGATGTTCTGTCGCCCGCAGACGGGGGTTAATCGCCAGCGGCAGTCGCAGCCCGCAGACCGCCTTCCCCATTCACCTCGCTCAAATACCGCAGGTCGTGGTCGGTCATTTCCTGCACCAGTTCCTGGAATGACGTGCGCCTTTGCCAGCCCAGCACCGCCTGCGCCTTGGCAGGATTCCCGAGCAGCAGGTCCACTTCGGCCGGGCGATAGAAGTTCGGATCGACGACAACGTATTCCCGCCAGTCAAGGCCGGCACGGGCAAACGCCAATTCCGCAAACTCCCGCACGCTGTGCGTCTCGCCGGTGGCCACGACGTAATCGTCGGGCTGGGGCTGCTGCAGCATCAGCCACATCGCCTCCACGTAATCACCGGCGTGCCCCCAGTCGCGCTGCGCCTCCAGATTGCCCAGCGCCAGTCGCTTGGCCCGTCCATGCTTGATGCGGGCCACCCCGGCGGTGATCTTGCGGGTGACGAATTCGAATCCGCGCCGCGGCGACTCATGGTTAAACAGGATGCCGGCGCAGGCAAACATGTCGTAAGCCTCGCGATAGTTGCGCGTGAGTTCGTAGCCGGCCACCTTGGAAATCCCATAAGCCGAGCGCGGATGAAATGGCGTCAGTTCGCCCTGCGGAACCTCTCGGGCCTTGCCGAACATTTCGCTCGACCCCGCAAAATAAAAACGGCAGTCGTGGGCGGCGTTCTTGATCGCCGACAACATGTAGTGCGTTCCGTTGATATTGGTATTCAGAGTCGAGAACTCGTCCTCGAACGAGTAACTCACGAAGCTCTGCGCGCCCAGGTGATAGCACTCCGTGGGCCTGATTTCCGCAACGACGGCAAACAGACTGGGATAGCTGTCCAGCGATGCGGAGTGCAGGTGCACCCGGTCCAACACCCCCGCCAGCCGGTGCAGGCGCTGCTCCGGATTCTCCAGTGCGACGCGACGGACGATGCCATGCACGTCATACCCTTTTCGGAGGAGCAACTCGGCCATGTAGGACCCGTCCTGTCCCGTAATTCCAGTTATCAAGGCCACTTGTCTCATGTTACAGACTATTCTCCCATCTGTTTTTGCGCCGGCAGAATCGCCGGCCCGACGCTCACTGTCCGTCGTAGCCCGGACACACGCCTCCCGACGCTGACGCTGCCCGCCCAACCCGGGGTAACCCTGGCAACTCCGTCCACGACGCCGTTCAACTCAATGTGCGCAAGGCCCCCGCGAGGCCTCCCCATCTTAACCCGTCACAGCATTAGCGCGCTCATGAACCCCCGCCCGCGTGCGGCGGCGGAACTCCGTCCATTCGCGATCGATCAGCGACGTCAGGGCACGACTGAAACGTTCACGGGAAAACTGCGCCGCCTGCTCATGGCAACGGGACGGCGCGATCCGTCGTGCCTGCGACTCGAAAGTTCGAATGGCTTCGCACAGGCACTCGACACTCTGCTCCGGAAAAAACAATCCGGTGGGATGAGCCGAGTCCATGCCGCACACCGTCTCCAGTGCGCCGCCCCGGCCGAATGCGACGACCGGCGTCCCGCAGGCCTGTGCTTCCAGCGGGGCGATCCCGAAGTCCTCGCGGGCTGCAAACACAAAGGCCCGCGCTCGCTGCAGGTGATGCCGCAGGGAGGAAGGATCCTGATAACCCAGAAACTCCACGTTGGACGTCGCCGATTTGCGCAGCGCTTCCAGTTGCGGGCCCTCGCCGATCACGACGAGCCGGCGGTGCGGCAGGGCGGCGAAGGCGGCCACGATGAGATCGACCCGCTTGTAGGGAACCAGACGCGAGGCGGTCACGTAGTAGTCGTCCCGCGGCGTCTCATCGAGATGGAAGTACGCGGTATCCACGGGAGGATAGATCACCGAAGCGTCCCGCCCGTAAACCTTGCGGATACGCCGGGCAATATGGTGCGAGATCGCCACGAAATGATCGACGCCCGGCACGGTGCGAAGATCCCACATGCGCATTCCCACCAGAAGCGCCCGTGTGAGCCAGCCGCGGACGCCGCGCTCGAGCCCCCCGCTCTTCAGGTACTCGGCCTGCAGATCCCAAGCGTAGCGCATCGGCGAATAGCAATAACAAACATGCAGCTGATCGGGGCCGGTGATAACCCCCTTGATCACGGCATGGCTGCTGGATAACACCATGTCGTACGACGACAGGTCCAAGGACTCGACTGCCAACGGCATCAACGGCAAGTAATTGCGGTAGAGGGTGCGTGCCCATGGCCAGTGCTGCAGAAAACTGGTTTGCGCGTGTCTACCCCCGACGATGGAGCGTTCCGTATCATTCAAAAAGTCAACCAAGCTGACAAGATCGGCCTGCGGATAGAGCTGAAGCATCTGTTCCAGCACCCGCTCGCTACCGCCGATCGTCACCAGCCAGTCATGGGCAATGGCCATGCGCATGCAATCAAGCTCTTTCCCGAACGATACGAATGTCTTCTCCGGTAGGTGGACCCCTCCCAGGTCACCACCGTTCGCGCACGGACTTTGAGATCACCAAGGCCTCCCGCAAGCACGGAGCTTCAGGACAAGACCAAGTCCCGTCTGCCCACCGCCGCCTCGGACCGCACCGCAACGCAGTGCAGCACCATGATCATCGGATCCGCCCCCCGCGGGCCAGGAGAAATGACGCCAGCCCCTCGAAAAACACGATACGTTGCATTCCGCAACCGGTGACCGCAGTATGCCATGGGACGTCTCAACGGCGGGAGCACATTTTCGCTCCGTGTGCCTGGAGGGCGGCAGGCGGGGAGCCGCCGCAGCCATCGGGACGGAAAGCGTTCGGCTGCGTCGGCGCTCGGGCCCTGGGGCCTTTAGGGAACAACCGTGAGCGACTCTTGACCCAGCCGCATCACCTCCGCGAGGTGGAGGGCCTTGCGGCCAGTCAACTGCTCAATCTGTTCGCGACAGCTGAATCCGTTGGCAATTATCAATGCACCGTCGGGGGCCTGACGCAATGCTGGAAGCAGCTCGAGCTCCGCCGCTCTCCGGGAGACCTCGAAGTGGGCGCGCTCGAATCCGAACGCACCGGCCATCCCGCAGCAGCCTTCCATGGTTCGCACCTGCAGTTGCATCTGCCGCATCAGGTGTTCCTCGGAGTGCCAATCCAGTACCGCGCGGTGGTGACAATGGCCTTGCACCCACGCTGGCCGCGCCAACACCGGCGGTTGATACTGGTGTCGCTCCAAAAATTCCCCGAAGAGCACCACCCGATTTCGCAAGGCCCGGGCCCGCGGCTGTCCACCCAGAAGATCCGTCAGCTCGTCGCGAAAAACGGAGACGCATCCAGGCTCCAGCCCGATGATGGGCGGACGCGGGCTGTCATCCGGCTGAAGCACCGCGACGATTTGTTCCAATTGTCGCCGCGCCCGGTCGAGCATTCCAAAGTCGTACAGGGGGCGTCCGCAGCACAGCCCCCCGCTGGCGGGCAAGCGAACGGTAAATCCGGCCTCCTCCAGCACCGCGACCGCCGCTCGCGCGACGTGGGGATGGAAAAAGTTGGTAAAGGTGTCTGGCCAGAGAATGACTTCGGGTCCGCGCGGCACCGCGTTCCGCTGACGTCCTGCGAACCATGCGGTGAAGGACCGCTCGGCGAGACGCGGCAAGCGGCGTTCGCTGGCGATGCCGGCCAGGTGTTTTGCGACGCGCCCGCCCCATGCGCTGCCGGCAAGGGCGTTGACCAGGCGGGGGAGGTGGGAACCCATTCGTGCCCATGTCGCCACCAGCCCCAAGGCGTACGCCGAACGTGGGCGGAGGCGACCCCGATAATAATGCGAGAGGAATTCAGCTTTGTAGGTCGCCAGATCCACGCCGGCCGGGCAGTCCGTCTTACAGCCCTTGCAGGCGAAGCAGAGGTCCAGCGCCTCGTGTACTTCCAGACTCTTCCATCCCTTGTCCAGAACATCGCCCCGCAGCATCTCGGAGAGTAAGCGGGCTCTGCCGCGAGTGGAGTGAATCTCCTCGTGAGTGACCTTGTAACTCGGACACATCAAGCCGCTCTGTTCGCGACGGCAGGCCCCCACGCCCACACAACGGTTGACGGCCGACTGAAAACTGTTCTTGTCTTGGAGGAAGGGAAAGTGCGTCTTTACGGCTTGCGGGCGGTATGCGGGCCCAAAACGCAGGTCTTGGTCCATGGGGAGGGGGTCCACGAGCTTGCCGGGATTCATGCCATGCGTGGGATCCCAGATCGTCTTGAACTCGCGAAAGGCCGCCATCATCTCGGCGCTGAACATGCGCGGCAGCAGTTCGCCCCGCGCCTGGCCATCCCCATGTTCCCCCGAGAGTGAGCCACCGTGGGCCACGACCAGATCGGCGGCCTCCTGCATGAAGGTGCGGAACTGCGCCTGGCCCTCCAAGGTGCGCCATTCAAAGTCAACGCGCAGATGAACACAGCCCTGGCCGAAGTGTCCGTAGAAGGCACCCTCCAGGCGGTGCTGGCGGAGCAGTCCGCGCAAGGCGCGCAGATAGGCCCCGAGCTGATCGGGATGCACCGCTGAATCCTCCCATCCCGGCCATGTGGGCCGGCCGCTCGCGGTGGCCGCGGTGGCGCCGATACCGGATTCCCGCAGCTCCCACGCGCGGCGTGCCATCTCGGGGGAGAGCAGATCGGCGGCAACGCCGGGATGCCGCTGCCGCAGGTGAAGCAGGGCGGAGTGCGCATCAGCCACTGCCGCCGCGCTGTCGTCCGCCCCGAATTCGACCAGCAAGAGCGCCCCAGGGCCGTGGAGGCCCGCCTCCCCTGCGGCGCCGCGGGTATGAACCTGCGCCACGAGATATTCGTCCAGTCCTTCCAGACCGATCGGCTTGAGCTCGAGGAGAAAAGGGACCAGATCTGCCGCTTCAAAGACATCTTCCGTCCGGATCATCAGGACCGCGCGCCCCGGTGGACTGACCACGAGCCGCAGCGTGGCTTCCAAAACGGTGACGCAGGTTCCTTCCGTCCCCACCAGTGCTTGTGCCAGATTGCCGCCCCCGTCTTCATTCAAAAGATGATGAAGACCGTATCCCGAGACCAGACGCGGAAGGCGTGGGAAGGCGCGCCGGATGGGTTCGCGAAAGCGTTCGCGCAAGGCTGCGAGCCCGCGATAGATTTCGCCTGACCGATCCTGGCGTCGGCCGTACGCAGCCAGTTGGGCGGTCGAAAAGCTGCCGACTTCCAAGCGGGCTCCGTCATAGGTCAGGACGTCGAGAGACGAAACGTTGTCCGAGGTCTTGCCCCCAAGCACCGAATGGATACCGCAGGAGTTGTTTCCGATCATTCCTCCAAGAGTGCAGCGCGAGTGCGTCGAGGGATCGGGAGCAAACATCAGCCCGTGCGGGGCTACCGCCCGCTGCAGAGAATCCAGGACCAGGCCGGGTTGAACCCGCGCCCACCGTTCCTCAGGATGGACCTCCAGCACTGCGTTGAGGTGACGAGAGAAGTCCACAATCACCGCCACGTTGCAGCACTGCCCCGCCAGACTGGTGCCCGCCCCACGCGCCAGCAGCGGCGCACCGTGACGTCGACACACCGCCACTGCCGCTTCGACATCCGCGGTGGTTCGCGGCAGCACGACCCCCAAGGGCACTTGCCGATAGTTGGAAGCGTCGGTGGCATACAGCGCGCGCGCCCGTGGCGTAAAGTCCACCTCGCCTTCCATGCACGACCTGAGTTCCTCGGCGACGGCGTGGGCGGCGGCGGGCAGGCCAGCACTCTTGCTCATGGATTGGAACCCTGCGAGACCACAGTGAAGGTCATCGCCCAGAAAGAGCGGCCGGTCGATGGCGCAGAGTAGAGTGGTAGCACACCATCAAAGGGGGCACGGTGCGCGCGGCGCAATCGCTCACCGCTCAGCAAGGCACCCCTGCTGAGCGGATCCGAACTGAGACCCTGTTCGATTGAATACGGCGGGAAGCGCCGTCGTGCTGGCAAGGCGCACGAGATTGGGACGAGGCGGCGCAGCCGAAGCGGAACACCAGTTCATGCCTGCTCTTCGTCTTCACTGCTCCTCTTGATTCACGCCATAGCGGATTTTTCAACCAACTCCTGACCATCTGAGCTACGCCGCCAGTTTTGGCAGAACACAGGGGGGCTCTGCACGGTCAGAAGTCCATGCAGTGTACCGGGTGCTCGCGCCGCGGTCAAATCCTCGGCGGCGGAATCCTTGACGAGCCGACCCCGACATCTTTCCAAAGTTTATGACATGGGTGGAGCTGTGCCGGACGACCAGATGAAGCCGGCGATCCCCGCGTCCCCCTGGTCTCTCTTGCCGTTATCAGGGCGCGGCGCATCCTCGACGTTCGCAATGACGTGGTCAAGGCGCAGAACGACCATGTCGGCCGCGACCGTTGGCCAGAATGATGACCGAGGCGCCTCTGCCCGCAATGCATATCGAGTCCCCCCACGGAAGCTGTCGTCGTTCAACATCAGCAACGCAGCTAGAGATGTGACAAACTCGGCGGGGGCTGTCGACGGCGTCGCGAAATTGCCTGCTGTCGCCGGCAGATTTGCCGGCTTCCCTCATGCCTTGGGCCCGCTAGAGATCATGGATCACGACCTATCGTTGTAACAAGAGCGGCGGCGTTACGGGGTCACCTACCCGTACCTGCCAAATCGTTCAGGAGGTTTGAAAAGAGTGCTCGACCCCAGCATTTTCAAGAGCTACGACGTGCGCGGACTGGTCCCCGAGCAACTGGACGAAGCCGGAGCCGCCCGCATTGCCCAGGCCTTCGCCGCCGTGATCGGGGCGCGGCGCATTCTCGTCGCCAAGGACGTGCGCCGTTCCGGACCCGCCCTCGCGGCCGCCGCGATTGAAGCTCTCTTGAACGCCGGCATTGATGTGGTGGACGTGGGGACGGTATCCACCGATCTTTTTTACTTCGCCATGGGAACACTGGATGTGGACGGGGGTTTCACCGTATCCGCCTCTCACAACCCAAAGGAGTGGAACGGTTTCAACTTCTGCAGGCGGGCGGCGGTTCCACTTTCGATGTCCTCGGGTCTGGCGGCGGTACGGGACCTGTGCGTAATGCCTGAAAAGGCTCCCGACCCGGCGGTGGCACGTGGGCGGCTTGAAACTGCCGACCTATGGGACGCCTTCGCTGACTACGTTTTGAGTTATGTAGATCTCGCCGCCATCTCGCCCATGCGGGTGGTGGCCAACGGCAACTGCGGCATGCAGGTCAGGGCGCTGAAGCACGTGATTAAGCGCGGCCGCTTGCCCCTGACTGTAATTCCCCTCCACGGCGAGCCCAACGGGGAGTTTCCTGTACCCGGCGGTGTTCCCAACCCTCTATTACCCGCCAATCAGGGAGAGTTATGCGCCGAGGTGGTACGCCAGCACGCTGACCTCGGAGTCGCGTGGGACGCCGACGGCGACCGTTGTTTCTTTGTGGATGAGACCGGTTATTTCATCTCCGGGTACTTTGCAACCGCGATCCTCGCCCATTCCATCCTTTCCCGGTACCCGGGAGCGACCGTCGTCATTGATCCGCGCAACATCTGGGCGACACAAGAGACGATCGCCCGCCTGGGGGGACGTACCGTCCTGAGTCGCGCTGGAATGACGATCATCCCGGAAAGCATGCGCAACGCAGGAGCGGAGTTCGCTGGCGAGATGTCGGCTCACTTCTATTTTCGTCGCAATTGGTACCGCGACAACGGCATGATCCCGCTGTTGTTGCTGCTCGAGCTTCTCGGTAAGCAAAAGCGGCCGCTCTCTTATTTTTCCAGACCCTTACGAGAGCGCTATTTCGTCAGCGGCGAACTCAATTTCACCGTCGCTGACACTTCCGCCGTTCTCCAGAAGGCGGCTGAACTGTACTCCGCTGGCCAGCTCGACTTCACGGACGGACTCGCGGTGGCTTTCCCCGAATGGCGCTTCAACCTGCGCGCTTCCAATACGGAACCGCTGCTCCGGCTGAACGTCGAGGCGCGAACAGACTCAACATTGCGAACTCAGCTGCAAGAACTGCTGTGGCGCCTAGATTTGCATTTAAACCAGCACGCTTAAGCAAACAGCGTCAATCTGCAGCCCGAATTCGTCAGTCCTCGAAAGGCTCCGCAGGGGACTCAATAGGCAGGGTTGACGCACCTTCTAATCGTACCGGCGCTGATTGACCAATTAGGGTCGGACTGACGGCTGCGCCGCAAAGGAGTAAAGAGCAGGAGCGCATTGGCAGGAGGGTGAAGTTGAAAGTCTCCGATGCCATGCACCAGGAAAGCCACTTGTACCGAGGGTGGCGAGTTCGTTCGGCGCTGGAGGTGGCTCTACCTTCAACCGCATTGTCCTCCGCCTACCTGGCCGATGCGGTGCTGGCCGGCAAGGCCGCCGGACAGGCCTACAACTTCGGCACTGACCACCCCGTGGCCGTCCTGCCACTGGTGCGACAAATCCTAGCCGCCTCCGGACGCCCCGATCTCGAACCCGACGTCCAAGGGACCGCCAGCGCCGAGATTGACCGCCAGTACCTCGACAGCAGCAGGGCCAGGCGCGAGCTGGGCTGGCAACCGACCGTCGCCCTCGACGAGGGCCTGCGCCGCGCGGTCGCCTGGTATCGCGAGTTCGCCCCGCCGATTTTCCTGTAGGACGCCGGCACTGCCTGCCCGCCCGAAACTGCCTGCAAATTTTCCCTGTAATACATTTTCCTGTAACACAAGCGCTGCCGGCCCGGTATTCTGCCTGCACCTCACTTCGAGTCAGGAGACTCCATGCGCCCCGCGTGCCACCTCATCGCTGCGTCTGCTCTGTCCCTGTTGGTTCCCGGCCTGTGGGCCGCCGGCCCGAGCCCGGCATCGCCCGCAACTGACGGAACCCTGCCCGCCCTGACCGCGATCGCGGGTCAAGGCCTGTTGCACTCGCAGGCTTTTCCCTACCTCACGCAGCTCAGTGATGACATCGGCGGGCGGGTCACCGGATCGCCCGAGGCCCAGCAAGCGATCACCTGGGCGCTCGCCACGATGCGCGCGATCGGGCTGGAAAACGTCCATACCGAGCCCTGGCAGATCGCCCATGGTTGGACCCGCGGCGTCGCCGAGGCCGAGTTGGTGGCGCCCATTCACCGCAAACTGCTGGTGGACGCGCTGGGCTGGGTGGGTTCTACCGCTCCCGGCGGGGCGGATGCCGAGGTCATCCCGGTCAACCTCTACCAACTGCCGCAGGAGATGGCGCAAAACACCGGCCACTGGGCAGGAAAGGTGCTGTTGGTGCGTGCCCTGGGCCAGCCGCCCAAGGACGCCATGAGCGCCTTCGCCGCCTTTGGCGGCTTCCTGAAGGCGGCCTATGCCGCGCACGCGGTCGCCGTCATCGGCGGACAGGGCGGTCGCAAGTCCGCTGGCATGCACCTGACCCACACCGGCGCGCTCGGCTTCGACGTGTACTACGACATTCCGGTCGTCAGCATGGGAGCCGAGGACCAGGCCCAGCTTGAGCGTTATCTCGACCGCGGCAAGACCGTCCGCCTCCACATCAACGTCCAGAATCGCGTCACCGCCGGACCGGTGGAGACCGCCAACGTCGTGGGCGACATTCCCGGCACGGAACATCCCGAACAAGTGGTCGTGATCGGCGGGCATTTGGATTCATGGGACCTGTCCAGCGGCGCGACCGATGATGGCACCGGTGCGGTCAGCGCGCTCAGCGCCGCAGAAGCCATCTTGCGCAGCGGTTTCCGTCCCAAGCGCACAGTCCGGGTGGTGCTGTTCACCGGCGAAGAGGAAGGCCTCTTGGGATCGCTGGCCTATACCAAGCGCCACCAGGCCGATCTTGCCAACCACCTCGGCGCCCTCATTCTCGACAACGGCCAGGGACCGGTCTCCGGATTCAACCTCGGCGGCCACGCCGACCTCACTCCAGCGGTCGAGGCCTTTGCGACCGCTGTGCCCGCCTTCGGTGACCTCAAAGTGGATGACAAGATCGAATTCGGCACCGATTGCGGCCCCTTCATCCTGGCGGGGCTGCCGGGCATCAACATGGATCAGGACTCACCTGAGTACAAGTACACCCACCACTCGGCGGTGGACACGCTCGACAAGGTCAAGCCCGAGGTCCTGATTCACAATGCGACGCTGATGGCGCTAGCGGCCTTCTGGATCGCCGACCGCCCCGATCGCCTGGCGTCGCCTTGGCCGGCGGAACGTACGGCGGCGATGCTCACTGAAAAACATCAGGACGGCTTTCTGAAGGCCCTCGGGTTGTGGCCCTTCCCCGCCGCCGGGTCGGCGCATTGACGCTGGCGCGTCGGCCAGGAGGACGTTCGCGGAGCACTTGATTGCTGGGGCCGCCTGCGGCTCGCCTCACGTGCGAGGCGACTCGGCCGGTGCCTCGACCTTGACGACACGAATCATGGACACGCTACGCGACATCACGACCGTCGTCCTTTGCGGCGGCCAAGGAACGCGATTGCGCGCCATCACCAGCCGTGACACGGATTCTCAAGAGAACGTACCCAAGCCCCTCGTCGAGATCGGCGGGAAGCCCATCCTTTGGCACATCCTGCAACTCTATGCCGCCCAAGGGTGCCGCCGCTTCGTGCTCTGTCTCGGCTATCGCGGCGACCTGATCCGCCAGACGTTGCCGCTCGATCCGGCCTGGGACGTCACCTTCGCCGAGACGGGCGAGCTGACCCCGACCGGCGGGCGCGTGCTCGCCGTCGCCGACCAAGTCAGCGGTTCCGATTTCTTTGTCACCTACGGCGACGGGCTGGCTGACCTGGATCTCGCCGCGCTGCTCGCCTTCCACCGCAGGCACGGGAACGTCGCCACCCTGACCGCGGTCCGCCCGCGCTTGCCGTTCGGCTTGCTACGTCTCGCCGCTGACGGTCGGGTCCGCGGCTTCCAGGAAAAGCCTCAACTCGAGCAGTGGATCAACGGTGGTTTTTTTGTCTTCCAGCGCGCCATCTTCGAACGACTGCGGCCCGACGTCGCGCTGGAGGCCGCACCGCTGGAGACCCTTGCCGCCGAAGGCCAGCTACACGCCTTTCAGCATCGCGGCTTCTGGGCTTGCATGGATACCTACAAGGACCAGCTCATGCTGAACCAGCTCTGGGAGGCGCAAGCCGCTGCTTGGAAGATCTGGTGAAGGGTCGAGCGTAAAGCGATCAGCGTGAACGTCCACCTCGCCGCATGGGCGAGGCGGCGGATTGTTCAGCTGGCCCACCTGCGCCCGCAGGCATACTAAAATCAGGGGTTGCGGCGCCGGCGCTTCCGTTCCGGCCGAACCGTTCTCAGGAGCAAGCATGTTGAACAGCTTTGGTGCGCGCGTGGCGCTGGCGGGCGATGGCCCGGAAATCTTTCACCTGAACACGCTGGAACGCAGCGGTGTGGGGCCGGTTTCGCGGCTGCCCTACGCGATGAAAATTCTGCTCGAGAACCTGCTGCGCAACGAGGACGGCCGCTTCGTCAAGGCCGATGACATTGAGCGCCTGGCGCGCTGGAACCCGAAGGACACGGCGCAGCGCGAAATCTCCTTCGTGCCGGCGCGCGTCCTGTTACAGGACTTCACCGGCGTGCCCGCGGTGGCCGACCTGGCGGCGATGCGCGACGCGATGCAGCGCCGCGGCGGCCGCCCGGACGCGGTCAACCCGCTGCAGCCGGTCGAGCTGGTGGTGGATCACTCGGTACAGGTCGACGCTTTCGGGACCCCCGGCGCCTTCGCGCAGAACTCCCTGCTGGAGGCTGCGCGCAACCGCGAGCGCTACCTGTTCTTGCGCTGGGGACAGACTGCTTTTCGAAATTTCCGCGTGGTACCGCCCGACACCGGCATCGTGCACCAGGTCAATCTCGAGTACCTCGCCCGCGTGGTGGTGCGCGCCAAGCTCAATGGCCGCCTCACCGCCTATCCCGACACCCTGGTCGGCACTGACTCGCACACCCCGATGGTGAATGGTTTGGGCGTTCTCGGCTGGGGCGTGGGCGGCATCGAAGCGGAGGCGGCGATGTTGGGCCAGCCCATTTCCATGCTCTTGCCCGAGGTGCTGGGCGTGCGGCTGCTCAATCGCTTGCCGGCCGGTACGACGGCCACCGACTTGGTGCTGACCGTCACCGAGCGACTGCGCAAGAAGGGCGTGGTGGGCAAATTCGTCGAGTTCTTCGGTGCCGGGGTGGCGCATCTCTCGGTTGCCGACCGGGCAACCCTCGGCAACATGTCGCCGGAGTACGGTGCCACCGTGGCCATCTCGCCCATTGACGAGGCCACGTTGCATTATTTGCGTTTCACCAACCGCGAACCGGAGCGCGTGGCCCTGGTCGAGCGCTATGCCAAGGAGCAGGGCATGTTCGGCGCCACCAATGGTCCGGAAAGCTACAGCGACGTCCTCGACATTGATCTCGCCTCGGTCGAGCCGAGCCTCGCCGGCCCGAAGCGGCCGCAGGACCGCGTCAGCCTGAGCTCCGCCAAAGTGAGCTTTCAAAGCGCCCTGGGGGCGTTGCGCGCCACTGCGAAAAACGGCGCCGCGAAGCCCGCCGTCGCCGTGCCCATCGAGGTGGACGGCAGGCGCGGCGAGCTGCATGACGGCTCGGTCGTCATTGCCGCCATTACCAGTTGCACCAACACGTCCAATCCTTCGGTCATGCTGGCGGCCGGGCTCCTGGCGCGCAATGCCGTGGCTCGCGGTCTCAGCAGCAAACCGTGGGTGAAGACCAGTCTCGCGCCCGGCTCCAAGGTGGTGACCGATTATCTCGAGCGCGCCGGCCTGATGCCGGCACTTGAGCAGTTGCGTTTCCATCTCGTGGGCTACGGCTGCACCACCTGCATCGGCAACAGCGGCCCACTGCCCGAGCCGGTCGCCAACGCCATCACGGATGGTCATCTCGTCGCAGCGGCGGTGCTGAGCGGCAATCGCAATTTCGAGGGACGCATTCATCCCCAGGTCCGGGCCAACTATCTGGCTTCACCCCCGCTGGTGGTTGCCTATGCCTTGGCCGGTGATATGAACGTGGATTTGACCACCGAACCGCTGGGCCAGGACCAGAAGGGACAGCCGGTTTTTTTGCGCGATATCTGGCCCTCGCCCGCTGAGGTGAGCGCAGCCGTCGAGCAGTGCGTCACCAAGGAGATGTTTGCCAAGGAGTATGGCGAGGTCTTCACCGGCGACGACAACTGGAAGGCGCTCCCGGTGACAACCGGCGAACTCTGCGCCTGGCAGGCCGATTCCACTTACATCAAACGCCCGCCGTTCCTCGAAGAGGCGGGCCACGCCCCGGGTGATGCCATCCGTGGGGCGCGTGTCTTGGCGATGCTGGGCGACAGTGTGACCACGGATCACATCTCCCCGGCCGGCAGCATTCCCAAATCCAGTCCGGCGGGACAATACCTCATCGCCCATGGCGTCCAGCCCTCCGACTTCAACTCCTACGGAGCACGGCGCGGCAATCATGAAGTGATGGTTCGCGGTACGTTCGCCAATATCCGGTTGAAGAACCTTCTGGTCCCGGGCGTTGAAGGCGGCGTGACCCGCTTTCTGCCGACTGGAGAGCAGACGTCCATTTTCGAGGCGGCGGAGCGTTATAGCGCGGCCGGGACGCCTTGCGTCATCCTCGCCGGCTTGGAGTACGGTTCCGGCTCCAGCCGCGACTGGGCCGCGAAGGGCCCGCGCCTGCTCGGCGTGCAAGCGGTGGTCGCCCGCAGCTACGAACGCATCCATCGCAGCAACCTGGTCGGCATGGGTATCCTGCCGCTGCAGTTCCGCGAGGGGGAGAGCGCCGAATCCCTGAAACTGAGCGGCGAGGAGTTCTTCGATCTCGACCACTTGGATCGGTTGCAGCCCGGCCAGGAACTGGCGGTCACCGCCCGGGACAGTCGGGGCGCGACGCGGCAGTTCCAAGTGTTGGTCCGCATTGATACCCCCATGGAGCTGGCGTACTACAGAGAGGGCGGCATCCTGCCCTACGTGCTCCGGCAACTGCAGGGCGGAACAGGCGAACCGCCGGTGCAGATGGAAGAGGTCTGAGGGCAGGGACTCCGCGCTACTTGCACCTCGAGCACGCAGTGGCTGCCTTCCCCAGCGCCACGCAGGGCGACTAGCTGCCGATATAGCGGGCATAGAGCGAGCGCGCCACCGCCGGATCGGTGGTCCCCTTGATCATGGCTCGCCCGTCGGGGAACAGCGTCATCTCCAGTCCCGAGCCCCCGGAGCTGGCGTCCAGCCAGAACTTCAGGACATGCGCGTTGTGCCGCACCCGGCCGTGAGGCGCCAGACGTTGGCTGAGCTGCCCGAAGTCCATGGCGCGGTCATGTTCGTGGATCTGCACCGAGTCGCGGCCGCACAGGGTGATGTGGGGACGTCGTTCCCCGCGCAAGTGCATGAAGTCGCGCCGGCCGCAGACGCGGCAGTCGGGATCGCGCGGCGGCGGTTGCAACTGCCGAAAATCATTGCGCCACAGGTCGGCGGAGAGCACGGTACGCCGCAGAGCATCCCGCGCCCCAACCAGCAACTTGACGCACTCCGCGACCTGCACGGCAGCAATGTACTGCACGACCCAATTGAGAACCCCCGCCGTATCACAACTCTCCGTCATGCCACCCGGCTGGGATCCAAAAACGCACTCCAAGCAAGCGGTCTCTTCCGGCAGCACCGTGAACGTGACCCCTTGCGAGCCCACCACCGCCCCATAGATCCACGGACGGCGCTGCTCGACGGCAAAATCATTGAGCAGGTAACGCGTCTCGAAATTGTCGGTGCCGTCGAGAATGACGGCGGCATCGCCGATCAGGGCGCTCAGATTCTCCGGGGTGAGATCGGCAACTTGGGCCCGGACCTCCACCTCGGAGTTGAGGGCGTGCAGCCGGCGGGCGGCAGCAACCGCTTTGGGGAGGCTTTCGCGCGCATCCTCTTCTTCAAAAAGGCTTTGGCGCTGCAAGTTGCTGGCTTCAACGTAGTCGCGGTCAATGATGGTCAGACAGCCGACCCCAGCACGGGCTAACAAGCCGGCTTGGGCGCTCCCCAAAGCCCCACAGCCGACGAGTGCGACATGGCTGGCCCGCAGCTCGCTTTGACCGGCTTCACCCAGCGGAGCGAACAGAATCTGGCGGGAATAGCGCTCCCAAGGCGGTTGCGGCGACGTTCCCACGGCCCCACTCTGCCTCTCCGGGGGGCTTTTTTCATGGCATCTGGAAGGACCTGCCGACGCACTGTGCAGGCCCGGATTTGGAGCCTCAGGCATGTGCCGCCATTATAAAGGGGCGATCCGTCGGCGAATTACCGGAAACTCTGTAGAGGCTCGGCAACATCTTCCAGCTTGGAACTCATCTTTAGTATGGTGGCAGGACCCGGTCCCACAGCAGAGGACGGCCGCGCCTTCTCAACCCGATCATGACCCCACCCTCTCCCCGGACGCTCCGCCCTCGCCCGACAAAATCTGGGCGCCCCCGGTTGCTCCTCCACGGGTGGCTTGCGCTGGTCGTGATCGTGTCCTGCAGCGCGCAACAGTTCTCCCCGGCTCCGGTGATCGTCCGTTCCGTCAGCGTCACCCCCCCGC
>Ga0207416_1000179_pt1 | contig 118805 bp, 115 predicted proteins | sample PaiPotPPM11metaG_FD_184107 | JGI IMG/M metagenome (GOLD analysis project Ga0207416, IMG submission 184107) | Iron sulfur acid spring bacterial and archeal communities from Banff, Canada, to study Microbial Dark Matter (Phase II) - Paint Pots PPM... ... | reverse complement strand
GAGCCTGACGACGATGAAACAGCGTGCGGAAACGACTTCGCCACCGGATCGGATCCACTTCGCAGCGCCGACCTTCGCAAAGCAGTTGACTCACATGCTCTCGGCATCAAGCCCTACAGGCTCCTAGCCTAGCGAGAGATCATCGACCTGATGGCGAAGATGAGGTTCTCCGGGCGTTCGGTGATGCGGCGGTAGAAGTAGCCGGCCCAGTGCGTTCCGTACGGAACGTAGACGCGCAGCCGATAGCCCTCGTCGACGAGCCGGCGCTGCACTTCCGGTCGCACGCCGTAGAGCATCTGGAATTCGAAGCGGTCGCGTGCGATGCCGCGTTCGCGCACGAACGTCTCGACGGCGGAGATCACCCGCTCGTCGTGGGTGGCGATGCCGGGATAGTTGCCCCGCTCGAGCAGCGCCTCCGCGGATCGCATGAACTGGCGCCGGATCGTCGGCATGTCCTTGTATGCGAGGGCCGGCGGCTCGCCGTAGGCGCCCTTGCACAACCGCACGCGGGCCCCCAGCGCGATCGCGCGTTCGACGTCGGCGGGAGTACGTTTGAGGTAGGCCTGCAGCACGGGGCCGACATGCTTCGTCTCGGCGAAGGCGCGCTCGAAGACGCGCAGGGTCGCGTCGGTGACGGCCGTCCCCTCCATGTCGATCCGGACGAACGGATCGCTGTTGCGCGCCGCCACGGCCAGGACCGCGCGCAGGTTCTGCAGCGCGTCGTCTTCGTCGACCAGCAGGCCCATGGCGGTCAACTTGACCGAGACGTTCGTCTCGACGCCGCGCGCGCGGATCGCGTCGAGCAGCGCGAAGTACGCATCCCGCGTGCGCCCCGCCTCGGCTGCGGTGGTGACGTCCTCGCCGAGGAAGTCGAGCGTCGCGGTGATGCCGGCCGCATTGAGCGCCGCCACGGCGTCCATCGCCTCGTCGACCGTTTCGCCGGCGATGAAGCGCTTGGCCAGAAAGAAGAAGCGCTGCTGGAACGCCGGGGTCTGGATCACGTCGAGGACTGCCACGACCCCGCGACTTCGGGGATGATCCGAGGCGTCCCTCGGGGTATCGACCGGGATGCTCTCTCGCGTCTTTTCACGCTCTTTTCAAATCAGCCGTAGGCGTGCGGGCCGCGATTCGGGAACCGGGCGAGATGAGGTGGCGCGTCCTGGTCGCCGACGACGACTCGGAAATCTGCACGTTGATCAAGACGATCCTCTCGAAGGGACCGTACGAGATCACCATGTGTCACGACGCCGAGAGCGCGCTGGTGCACATCCAGCGGGACGAACCGTACGACATGCTGATCTCCGACTTCATGCTGCCGGGGATGTCGGGGATCGAGCTGATCGGCCGGGTGCGCCAAAATGCGGCGACGTCGCGGCTCCCGATCGTCATGATCAGCGGCCACAACAACTACGCGATGGACACGCGGGCGAAATCCGCCGGCGCGAACGCCTTCCTGAACAAACCGTTCACGCTCTCGCAACTGCGGACCACGGTGCATCAGCTGCTGAACGACCCGCTGCACTCGGTGCTGGGCGCATAACCCCTGCGGCGGGGCCGTGACGATCGCGGCCCTTCTGAAGATCGCCTTCGTCGCGCTCTCGCTCGGGCTCGACGTCTTCGCCGTATGCGTCGGCGTCGGGATGCGCGGCAGCGACCGTTGGCTGAAGGTCCGCATCGGCGCCGCGTTCGCGACGGCCGAGGTCTCGATGACGCTGATCGGGGTCGGGATCGGTCAGGCCGCGGGCCGCCTGTTGGGCGATGCCGCAGGGTACTTGGGCTTCGCCGCGCTCGTCGGCGTCGGCGGATACATGGTCTACGAGGTGCTGCACGGAACCGAAGAAGGCGGTGGCTTCGACCTCTCGCGCGGCTGGGGGCTCGTGCTCGGCGCGCTTTCGATCAGTCTGGATTCGCTCGGGATCGGTTTCTCGATCCTCTACATCGGCGTGCCGCTCGTGGTGTCCGTCGTTTTCATCGGGTGCACGTCGGTGCTCGCGACGGCACTCGGGCTCTCGCTCGGCAGGCGGCTGGGCGTGGCGTTCGAAGGAGCCGCGGCACTATGGGCGGGGATCATCCTCGCGCTCACGGGAGTAGCATTTGCCGCGCTCAAGTTCTACCACGTCGGCGCCTGAAGAGCTGTACGCTCTGGCGATCGGCACCGCGCGCAGCGTGATCGTGGTCGGTACCGCCAAGAACGCCGGCAAGACGACGACGTTCAACGCGCTGCGCGCCGTCGCCAAGCGGCGGGGCACCGCGATCGGCGTGACGTCGATCGGGCGGGACGGCGAGCCGGCCGACGCGCTCGACGCCGAACCGAAGCCGCGCGTGCGGCTCGCGCCGGGGACGATCGTCGCGCTGCCGGCCGGGTTGATTCCGCGCAGCCCGGGCCTGGCGATCCTGGCGACGGGCGAGCCGAGCGCGCTCGGAACGACGGTGTTCGCGCGTGTCGTGCTGCCGACCACCTGCGAGATCGCGGGTCCGCCGACGGCGCGCGCGATGCGGGCGACGATCGATACGCTGCGCGCGCTGTGCAGCGGTCCGGTTCTGGTCGACGGCGCGATCGATCGCGTCGCGCCGCTCGCCGGCGGCGACGACGCCGTGATCGTGGCGACCGGTGGGGCGAGCGGTGCGACGGTCGCGCGGGTCGCCGCCGTCGCTGCGGACACCGTGGCGCGACTGACGCTGCCGGGCCGCGATCCGCGACACGAACGCGAGCGGGTCGTGCGCATCTCCGGGGCGCTGGACGCGCGCGACGCTGAAGCCCTGCTGGCCGATGCCGCCGGCGCGACCGTCGTCGTCGACGACCCGACGCGCATCGCGGTCCGCGGCGCGCTGTTCGCGAAACTGCGCGCGACGGTCGACCTGCGCTGCGAGCGCCCGCTGCGCGTCGTCGCTTGCACGACGTCGCCCGTCGGCCGCGATGCGAGTCTCGCACCGCGCGCGCTCGTCGACGCCGTCGCACGCGCGACCGGGCTGCCGACCTTCGACGTGGTGGCCGATCTCAGGTCTGAAAGCGGCGCCGCGTGAAGATCGACGCGGTCACCGCCGAGCGGATCGGGCTGGATTGGCTGCGTGCCGCGATCGCGCCGGTCGGAACCTTCGGCCGGCGGCACGATGAGGGGATCGCGCCGTACGGACCGGGCGACGACGCGCGCGCTCACGCCGAGATCGCCGACGTCGTCGCGCTCGCCGCACGGCTGGATGCAAGCGAGGTAGGACGGGTCCGCGCGGCCTTGCGCGCCGTTCCGGAGCCGTCGCCGATCGTCGCTCGGACGCGGGTCGGCGATCCGCTGGGCGACGTCGACTTCTACGAGCTCGGCCGGTTCGTCGACGCGCTCGACCTGCTGGCGCGCGGCTGGGACGCCGCCGTCCGCGAACCGTCGCCGGGGAAGGAGCGCGATGACCGGCGACCGCCCGTGCTGGACGGATTGCGCGCGGTGCTCGCGCCGGGCCGCGAACGGGGCGGGTTCTATCTCGCCGATGCGTTCGGCCCCGGACTGCGCGCGGCGCGCGCCGCGCTCGCCGGCGCGGAGGCGTCGTTCGACGCGCAGCGCGAGGCGATCGCCGCGCGCGTGCGCGACGCGTTCGGCGTCGATCCCATCGGCGAAGAGTTCGTCGTGCTGCGCAGCGTCTACGACGGGCCGCTGCCCGATGACGTGCGCGCCGTGCGTGAAACGCCGACGTATCGGGTACTGCGGCTGGCCGTCGTCGTGCCCGAACGTGACGCCGCGTTCGCGGCGCTCGCCGAAGAAGAAGAGCGCGCGCGGCGGATGCTGGCCGAGACGGTCGCACGTGAAGCCGAGGCGGTGGCGGAGGCGACGCGCGCGCTCGGCGCGCTCGACCGGCTGCTCGCCCGCATCGCCTTCACGCAGCGCTGGGGCGGCTGCGTCCCGCGCTTCGACGCCGGCGCGGCCGCGTTCACCGAGGCGACGTTCGCGCCGCTCGCCGACGCTCTGGCCGCGCGCGGTCATCGGTATACGCCGATCTCGCTCGAATTGCGCGGCGTCGCCGTGCTGACCGGACCGAACATGGGCGGAAAGAGCGCCGCGCTCGCCACTGCCGGATTCGTCTGCGCCTGCGTCGCACTCGGCGTGCCGCCGCCGGCACACGCGGCGTCGCTGCCACTGCTGGAGGCGATCGTGTGGCTGGGGGGCGACGGGCCGGCCGAGCGCGCCCGGCTGCTCTCGTCGTATGCAGCGGAGATCGTGCGCGCGCAAGCGGCGCTCTCTTCCGCTTCGGCGCGCACTCTGGTCGTGATCGACGAGTTCGCCCGCACGACCGGGCCGCGCGAAGGCCGCGCGCTGCTGATCGCGTTCGCCGAAGCGCTACGCGCGCGCGGCGTCTTCGCGCTGCTGGCGACGCACTTCGACGCGATCGCCGAAACCGCGGGCGTCGCGCACCTGCGCATCGCCGGCTTGCGTCAGCACGCGCTCGGCCCGATCGACGGCGACGATCTCGACGCAGCACTCGACGCGATCAACGCCGCAATGGACTACCGGGTCGTCGCCGCGCACGGCGGCACGAGCGAGTCCGACGCCCTCGCTTTGGCGCGCCTGCTCGGACTGGAATCATCGATCGTCGACCGCGCGCGTTCGCTGTACGAGGAACCCGCGAAACCCTGACGTGCATCGTGACGGACGGCGTTACAATCCGAGCGCGAGCGAGTCGGCGCGGGGGTCGGCACCGCCGGCGAGGGTGCCGCGTTCGTGGTCGATGGCGATCGCGTGCGCGTGACCCATGGCGTTCTCGTAGGGGCCGATCGTCGCAACGCGATGACCGCGGCGTTCGAGGCCGCGCACGATCTTCTCGTTCATGCGTGATTCGACGACCACCGTGTCGGCCGATGCGATCTCGGGACGGCCGGCGATCGAGGGCCGCCCGTAGACCCAGCGCGGCATGTCGAGCGCCTGCTGCACGTCGAGCCCGCGCTCGACGATGTGATGCAGGAGCTGTACCGCGATCTGCGGCTGTCCGTCACCGCCCATCGTGCCGAAGACGAGCTCGGGTTTGCCGTCGCGCAGGAACATCGGTGTCGAGAGCGTGTGCAGCGGTCGCTTTCCGCCTTCGTAGACATTGGGATGACCCGGCGTCGTCGAGAAATACGCGCCGCGGTTGTGCAGCACGATGCCGGTGCCTTCGGCGACGATCCCGGAACCGAAATTCATGTAAAGGCTCTCGATCAGCGAGACGGCCATGCCGTCCTCGTCGACCACGCACAAGTAGATGGTGTCGCCGTGGTCGCGCGCGCTCGTCTTCGCCGCGGCGCGTTCCGAATCGATCGCGCTGCGGTGCTGTGCCAGGCGCTGCGGTTCGAGCTCGCGTTCGACGCCGCTCGGATGGAACGCCGGATCGGCGAAGGTCGCGTCGCGCACGGAGATCGCGCGTTTCATCGCTTCGATGGCCAAGTGGTTCCAGCGCGGCTCGTCGGCGCCGGCGTCGCCCGCGAGCATCCCCATCGCGATGAGCATGCAGGCGCCTTGCGAGTTCGGTGGGTGCGCGAGGAGTTCGCCGCCGTTCCAAGCCAGCCGCAGCGGCGTCGTCGGTTCGGTACGATGCGCGGCGAGATCGTCGCGTGTCATGACGTTGCCCAGACCGTTGAGCGTTCGCACGATCCGGTCGGCGATCGCGCCTTCGTACAGCGCACGCGCGCCGTCGCGGCGGATCGCGGCGATCGTCTCAGCCAGTTCCGGGTTGCGCAGCACGTCGCCGGCGCCCGGCACGCCGCCGCGCAAGAAGACGCGCGTCGCCTCACCGTCGGCGCGCAGCAGCGTTTCGTTCATTGCGAGGTAGTTGCCGACGACGTCGGTGACGGCGAAGCCGTCGCGGGCGAAGCGTTCGGCCGGGGCGAGCAGCTCGTCGAGGCCGCGCGTTCCGTGCGCGGCGCCGACGTCTTCCCACGAGCGCACGGCGCCGGGGACGGTCACGGTGAGCGCGCCGCGCTGCGGGAGGACGCCGCCGGGCAGCCGGTCGAGCTCCGCCGCGCGGGGCGTTCGCCCGCTGCCGTTGTACGACCGGACCTCTTTCGTGCGTGGGTCGTTCACGATCCAGAACGCGTCGCCGCCGATCCCGCAGCTGGCGGGATAGACGACCGTCAGGACGGCGTTGGCGGCGATCGCCGCATCGACGGCATTGCCGCCGCGCCGCAGCACGTCCACGCCGGCGGCGGTCGCGAGCGCATGCGGCGTCGCGACCATCGCGCGGGTCGAGCGCGCGACGGCGCGCGTCGGCCACGTGCCGTGGGGAGATGCGATCACGTCAGCCGCATTTCGACGCAGTAGATCGCTTCGTCCGGCCGCGCTTTCCATTGCAGCCGCTTGGAGGTTGCGTAGAGGTCCTCGTACTGGAAGAGGAAGAGCCACGGCGCGTCGTCGTGCACGATCCGCATCGCCTTCGCGTAGAGGGTTTTGCGTTTGGCCGGATCGAGTTCGTAGCGCGCCGCGTCGGTCAGCTTGTCGACCGCCGGGTTCGCGTAGGTGGACGTGACGGCGTCGGAGGTCAGCGTCGAGCCCATCGTATTGTCCGCATCGTAGGTGATGTTGCCCCAGCCCAGCATGTACATCGGTGAAAGCCCGCGCTGCAACGTTTGATGGTAGTAACTGACCCACTCCTGCGTTTTCACCTCGACGTGCACGCCCGCGGCCTGCAGCTGCCCGCCGACGGCGAGCGCGACCTCCTTGTCGCCGTTGTACCGGCCTTGCGGTGCGTAGAGCGTGAGCGCGAGACCCTTGCCGTCGGGATAGCCGGCTTGGGCCAACAGCGCTTTCGCCTTCGCCGGGTCGTGCTTGTACGAAGCGATGCTCGGGTCGTAGCCGAAGAAGTTCGGCGGCACGGGCTCGCCGAGTTCGTACGCCCGCCCGCCGAGCACGGCTTTGATGATCGCCGGAACGTCGATCGCGTAGTTGAGCGCCTGCCGAACGAGCTTGTTCTGCTGCGGTCCGGGCTGAAGCGTGTTGAACGCGATGTAGAGCACGCGAACGCTGCGCGCGCTCGTCGTGTGCGTCGTCGCACCGCCGTCCAGGAGCGTGGCATATTGGAACGGCACGTTGGTGATGAGATCGGCCGCCCCGGTGCGCAGCGCCGACACGCGGGTCGCCGCCTCGGGGATCGGCTTGAAGACGACGTGCGCGATCGACGGAGCGCCGCCCCAATAGTGCGGGTTCGCATCGAGTTCGAGCGCGTCGTCACGATGCCAGGCGCGCAGCGTATACGGCCCGGTTCCGACCGGATGCTCCGCGACGTATGCATCGCCGTGTTCCTGCCAGTATTTCGCGTCGGCGATGAAGATCGGCCGCGTGATCGCCGGAGGCAGCGGCGTCGGGCGCTTGGTCACGAAGCGCACGGTATTGGCGTCGGGCGTCTCGACCCGTGCGATCGTGTCGACCCGCGGCACCTGCTGTGATTTGTACGCCGGATCGAGAATTTTCTCGACCGAGAACTTCACGTCGGCGCTGGTGAACGGGTCGCCGTTGGAAAACGCGACGCCGCGGCGCAGCTTGAACTCCCATACGGTGGGTGCGACCTGCTTCCAGGACGTCGCGAGCTGGGCGACGAGGGACGAGCCGTCGGCCGAGCGGCGTGCCAGCGTATCGAACAGTTGGGACTGCACGTTGGTGTCGGTCGTGATCGACGCCTTGAGCGGATCCAAGGTGGCCGCATCGACGCCTTGCGTGATCACGACGGTGCCCGGGTCGGCGGCGCGCGCCGGGACCGGGATGGTGAGCGAGAGCAGCGCCGCGGCTGCGAGAAAGAGACGCTTCATCAAAGGGAGATCCTCGCCGACGGGTGGGCCGATTGCGTTCTCTGGGTCTCGGACGCTGCCATGCTGAAACAGGGACGATGCCGCAAGGACCGCCGCAACAGATCCTGCTGATTCGTCATGCCGAGAAGCCGTCGCCGCTGGGACCCGCGTCCGGCGTGACGGAGGACGGCAGGCTCGACCCGCATGCGCTCGTTCCGCGCGGTTGGCAGCGGGCCGGCGCGCTGGCGCATCTCTTCTCCACCGCGCAAGGCGATGTCGCGAGACCCGTCCATCTCTTCGCGCCGCCTGCGGCGGGGGAGACGGGCGACCACGGGCGGCCGTACCAGACCATCACGCCGCTGTCGGCCAAATTGGGGCTCGCGATCGACGCCGCGCACGCCCTCGACGCTGAGGGTGAGCTCGTCACCGCGGTGCTGCAGCGTGACGGGGTCGTGCTCATCGCGTGGGAGCACAAGCGGATCCCGCGGATCGCGAACGCGATTCTCGGCGACGCGACGACCGCCCCGCAGCAGTGGCCCGACGAGCGGTTCGACCTGATCTGGGTCTTCGAGCGCGATCCGGCGAACGGGCGCTACCGGTTCCGCCAGCGTCCCCAACTCGTGCTCGGCGGAGACTCGCCCGAATTGATCACTTTCGGCTAAAGGGGCCGTGCCGGAATCGGCGTATGCGTCCGGCCCATGAAGCGCGCCCTCGCCCTCCTCTTCGGCGCCTCCGTTGCGCTCGTCTCGATTCCGGCCGTGCCGGCCGCCGAAACGACCGTCACGATCTCGCAAGGGGTCGACGCCGACACGCTCAATCCCGATGCCACGACGATCACGCCGACGTTCAACGTCGTACAAGAGATCTACGAACGGTTGGCCGATTTCGGTTCGCGTTCCGGCGAGTATGAACCGCGCTTGGCGGTATCGTGGAAGCGGATCACCCCGACGACGGAAGAGTACACGCTCCGCCGTGGCGTCACGTTCTCGAACGGCGATCCGTTCACCAGCGCCGACGTGCGGTTCAGCGTCGACTGGATCAAGAACCCGGTCAACGCGTCGAAGCAGACGCCGTACGTGCGCGACATCGATCGCGTCGAGACGCCGGATCCGTATACGGTGCGATTCGTCTCGAAGGCGCCGACGGCGATTCCGCCGGGCCTGCAGAACCCGATCTTCATCATGGACGCGAAGTACGTGGAGGCGCACGGCAACGCGTACGTCGCCGAACATCCGATGGGTACCGGCGCGTACGTGCTGCGCGAGTGGCGCCGCGACGACCAGATGGCGATGGACGCGAACCCGAAGTGGTGGAACGGTCACCCGAAGATCGAGCACGTCGTCTTCAAACCGATCCCCGAAGCCGGCGCGCGCGTCGCGGCGCTGCGCACCGGGGCGACGGATATCATCACCAACGTCCCGCCGCAGTACCAAGCGCAGATCGCCGGCGGAACGGCGACGAAGCTCGCCGGTACCCGCAGCCTGCGTCAGCTGTTCATCGCATTCAACACGCTGCAGCCCGGGCCGCAGCAGAACAAGCTCGTGCGGCAGGCGATCAACTACGCCGTCGACGTGCCGGCAATCGTGAAGAACGTGCTTGGCGGCCACGGTTACGAGATATCCTCACCGATCCCGCCCAACTACTTTGGCTACGATCCTTCGGTGCCGGCGTACCGGCACGACCTCGCGAAAGCGAAGGCCCTGCTGGCGCAGGCCGGTTTCGCCGACGGCAAAGGGATCTCGCTGATCGTCAACGCGTCGATCGGTCGCTACAATCGCGATCGCGAGGTTGCCGAAGCGGTCGCCGGCCAGTTGCAGGCGATCGGCATCGCGGCCACCGTGAAACCGCAGGAGTGGGTGTCGTACTCGGATCAGATGAACCGCCGCGCGCTCACGCCGCTCTACGAATTGGGCTGGAACCAGCCCTCGGCCGACGCCGACGGCATGATCACCTCGCTCTTCATGTCGACGGCGCCGCTCTCGTGCTACAGCAATCCGGAGGTCGATAAGCTCGCCGACGAGGCGCGCGGCGAGCTCGACGTCGCCAAGCGCAAGGTGCTGTACAAGCGGATCGCCACGATCCTGCACGACAACGCACCGTGGATCGTGCTGTTCCAGTACGAGGACCTCTACGGCACCTCGAAGCGCTTGAAGTGGCAGCCGCGCGGCGACGAATTCATTCGCGCGTACGAGATGGCGCTCACCTGACGGCGTTTCTCGCGCGCCGGGCGCTGGGTGCGCTCTGGGCGCTGATCGGGGTCGAGATCGTCGTCTTTCTCATTCTGCATCTCACCGGCGATCCGACGAGCGTCATGATGCCGCCCGAATCGACCGCGGCGGAGTTGGCGGCGTTCCGTCACGCGCAAGGCTTCGACCGGCCGCTGATCGTGCAGTTCGCATCGTTCGCGCTCTCGGCGGCGCGCGGCGACCTCGGCCTCTCCCTGCGCCATCAGGAACCGGCGATGACCCTCGCGCTGGCCCGCCTTCCCGCGACCGCGCTGCTCGGGGCCGCCGCGTTCGCGATCGTGCTGCTGATCGGCGTTCCGGCGGGAGTGCTCTCCGCGCTGCGGCCGCGGACCGCGATCGATTACGCCGCGCGCATCATCGCGCTGGTCGGACAGAGCGCGCCGACCTACTGGATCGGCCTGATGCTCATCCTGCTCTTCGCAGTGCTGCTGGGCTGGGTACCGGCGAGCGGGATCGGCGATTGGCGGAACCTCGTGCTGCCGGCCGCGACGCTCGGCTTCTTCTCGACCGCGAAGCTGATGCGGCTGACGCGCGCCGCGATGCTCGAAGTGCTCGAGGCGGACTACGTGCGCACCGCGCGCGCGAAAGGGCTCACCGCGTGGCGAACGGTGATCGGACACGGTCTGCGCAACGCGTGGCTGCCGATCGTGACGCAGCTTGGCGTCGAGCTCGGTGCGCTGCTCTCGGGCGCGATCATCACCGAGACGGTGTTCGCCTGGCCCGGCATCGGGCGGCTCGCCGTGCAGGCGGTGTTCGAGCGCGACTTCCCCGTCGTCGAGGCGGTGGTGCTCATCTCGGCGACGACCTTCGTCCTGCTGAACCTCGCGGTCGACCTGCTCTACGCGGTGATCGACCCGCGCATCCGGTACGCCTGATGGAGACGACGCTCACGGCGGCGAGGGTCGCACCCGACCACGGCGTCTCGAATCGCACCGTGGCGTTGCGCCGGCTGGCGCGCGATCCCGGCGCGGTCGGCGGCGCCGTTGTCGTCCTGATCGTCGCGGTGTGCGCGATCTTCGCACCGCTGATCGCGCGCACCGATCCGAACCTGCAGAATCTCGGCGCGACGCTCGTGCCGCCGATGTGGATCGCCGGCGGCAACGGCGCGCATCCGCTCGGAACCGACAATCTCGGCCGCGATCTGTTGGCGCGCATCATCTGGGGTTCGCGCGTCTCTGCGATCGTCGGCATCTGCGTCGTCGCGATCGGCGGTTCGATCGGCGTCACCGCGGGGCTGCTCGCCGGGTACCGGCGCGGCTGGGTCGATGCGCTGATCGCACGCATCACGGACGTGCAGCTGGCGTTCCCGCTGGTGCTGCTCGCGGTCGCGATCGTCGCAGTCGTCGGTCCGGGATTGTGGACCGTCATCGCGGCGATCGGCTTGACGTCGTGGGTCCAGTACGTCCGCGTCGTGCGCGCCGAAACGCTGAGCCTGCGCGAACGCGAGTTCATCGCGGCCGCGCAAGCTGCCGGCGCGACGTCGTCGCGCATCCTCACGCGTCATCTCTTGCCGAACGTCACATCGGTCGCGATCGTGCTCGGGACGTTCGAGATCGCGCGCGCCGTCGTCTTCGAATCGTCGCTGTCGTTTCTGGGTCTGGGCGTCCCGCCGACGACGCCGTCGTGGGGCGGCATGCTTGCCGACGGACGCCAGTATCTCGACACCGCGTGGTGGGTCGCGCTCTTTCCGGGGCTTGCGATCATGATTGCCGTGATGGGCGTCAACTTGCTCGGCGACGGCCTGCGCGACGCGCTCGATCCAAGCGCGCGATAAACGTCGCAAGAAATGTAAACGTTCGGTGCGCTTCGAGCCTGCGTAAAGCGGAGCGCACTTTGTCAACGGGCGGTTTGCGAGCGGTCAAGTGTCGGAACGCGCCATTGTGCCCAACACGGCGAGACTTTAGAGTGCAGAAACAAGGTCCGGTTGCACAAGATTGCGGACTGCTCACAACGCTCGGAAGGATCCCACCGTGTTTCGCAAGTCCGCTCTCGCCGCCCTCACCATCAGCGGCGCCGTCGCGTTCTCCGCCGCCCCCTCGTTCGCCGCGAGCACGTTCACCGTTGCCGCGACGGTGAACACGATCGCCACCGTGAGCACCGCGACGTCGGCGTACACGTTCACCAGCAACGACAACACCGACGGCCACCTCCCGGCGAACGAGAACGCGGCGATTCCGGCCGGCGGCAACATCACCGGCTTCATCCGCACCAGCAAGGCCGGCACCGGCATCATCAGCGTCGCCTCACCGGCGGGTCCGCTCACCGGCTCGGGCGGTGCGACGATCGCGATCGCGTCGCTGCAAGCAACCTGCGCGGTCGGCACGTCCAACGCCGGCATCAACGCCGTCCCGACGGGCCTCGCCAGCCAACTGGCCCTCGTCCCGAGCGCCAGCGTCCAGTGCGCCAAGTACAACCAGGGCGGAACGGGTTCGACGCTCGCCGTGGGCCTGCTGCTCTCGCTGTTCCTCGACGACACCTCGATCATCGCCGACACCTACGCCGCCCTGAGCGGATTCTCGATCACTGCCAGCGCAACCTAAGCAGGTGATCCCTTCGGGTGTGCGGCTCGCGGCGGTCCTCTTCACCGCCGCGGCCGTGTTCGGCGTCGCCCAGCCCGCGCGCGCCGGCCTTTCGCTGACCGTCGAACCGCTGGTCCAGGAGCTGCACGTCTCCCCCGGGTCCAGCGGCGCGTTCGCGGTCAAAGTCACCAACGGCGGCACCGAAGCCGAGAAGGTCTCCATCGAGCCGATCGATTGGACCGTCACGACGGACGGTTCGCTCCAATTTCGCCGAACGGACCTCGCCAACGCCCACAGCATCACTCGGTATCTGTCCGTGCCCGCCTACCAGTTCGTCCTCGCCCCCGGTCAGTCGCGCGAGTTTCCATTGAGCATGCGCCTGCCCGTTTCGTTTTCGACCGTCCCGACGGTCTACTGGGGCGGTTTTCTGGTTCGCGGCGCGAGCGTCGCCAAGTCCGGCGTCGGCCCGGCCGGCACCGTCTTCGTTTATGAAACCGTCGGCGCGCCCAAGGCCCATCTCGCGCTCAAGGCGATGCGGGTGACGCAATCCGGTTCCAGCGGTGGCGTGCTGAGCGCTCGCCTGCAGAACGACGGAGACGCGTACGCGCGGGTCTCCGCTCGGCTGCTCATCGAGCAAGGCGGCCGCGTCATCCAAGACCGCGATCTTGCAACGCCGACGATTTTCCCCGGCGCGCTGCGCGTGGTGAACGAGGAGATCAAGAATCTTCCACCCGGCGAATACCGCGCTGAGCTGAGCTTCGACTACGGAACCGACGTGATCCTCACCGGATCGACGGACTTCCGGATCCATTGAGATGAAGCGCGCAGCGTGGTTCACAGTCGTTGGGTTCGTGGTCATGGTCGCCGCGATGGTGCCCGCACGGCCGGCATTCGCAGGTCCCGCTTCGATCACGCTCACTGTGACCGGCGGCGGTGCGGTGAAGTTCACCTCGGGCGACAACACCTCGACGGCGCTCGCCGCCGGCGCGCCGCTTACGGCGTCCATCAGGGTGACGACGAAGAACGGCGGCGGCGGTAGCATCTGGATCGACAGCCCGGCCAATCCGACCGGCGCCGGCGGCGCGACGCTCAATTTGGCGCTCATCACCGTGACGTGCGTCGACACCGGGGGCTCGGGATGGCTCAACGGCGGCAGCGCGACGCTCGTCCCGGGCGGACCATCGGCGGCGTGCGCGACGCTGGGCGCCCAGGTCAACAACAAGACGACGACGCTGAGGGTCACGTTCACGATGGATGCGCGCACCGTGATCGGCGACGTCTGGAGTGCCACGCCCGGCTTCTCGCTGGCGGGCACTGCTTTTTGAGGCGCGCCCTCGCGGCCCTGGTGGCGCTCGCGCTGGGCACACTCACCGTCGGGTCACTGGTCGCCACCAACGCCGCCGCGGCAACCGTTCCGCTGGCCTTCGTCCTCGACGGCCGCGCCGCGGGGACGGTTCGAGCACAGCGTCAGGGGGCGATCTTGGCTGTGCCGTTGCTGCCGCTGTCGGCGGCGCTCGGATGGACGCTCGATCGCAGCGAGGGCGGCTGGCGGCTGCGCGGCGACGGCCGCTCGTTTCTCCTGCTGCCGGGTTCGGTGCAGGTGACCGAACGCGGCAGCGTCGCGTTGACCCTGCTCCATGCGCCGCTCGAACTCGATCGCCGGTTGTTCGTCGCGACCGACGATCTGCCGGCCCTCTTCGACGTTCGGGCCACGGTGCAAGGACGCCGGTTGGCGGTGTCGACCACGACGATCGATCCCGGCGTGATCGTCGCCGAGCAGAAGAAGCCGCCGGCGAAGAAGATCGTGGCGACCCCGTCGCCCTCGCCGACGCCGCTCGTGCGCGGATTTCAAGGTGGTGACCGCGTCGAGGTGACGCTGATCCAAAACGGGCCGAATCGTACCGTCGGCGTGGCGCTGCAGACCGTCGGGTCGATTCGCAGCGGTCTCGCCGTTACGGACGACGGCGCACCGACGACCGGCTCCGTCACGATCGGGACGGTCGACCGGAACCTGACCGTCGGCGATACGAGCGATCCGCTGATCGGCTCGGTGTTTCGCGATCCGGGATTGATCGGCGCCGAGCTGCGATCCGGCCCGTACGGCTTCGTCGCCGGACGGCGTTCGCGCGACGGCCGCACGGTCACCGCATTCTCCGCGGCGCGCGGAGCGCGCACCGACTTCATCGAGATGCTGCGCGCACCGGGCGGCGGCTTCGATCAAGTGATCGCCGGACGCCGCGTTTCGCGCACCACCAGTTGGGGGCTGCTGCGCGAAGAGGCTTTCGCCGGCACGAAGGGCGCCGGGGTCGGCGCGTACGCACGCACCCGCGGCCGCTTCTACGGCGAGCTGACGGCGACCGCGGCAAGCGGCGGATTCCCGCTGCAGCCGGGCGATGCGCCGCTGATCGCCGATGGCGCGTACGACATGTCGCGTGCCCTCACCGCCCGGCTGGGCTTTTCGGGCGGACACGGAACGCCGTCGTCACCGTTCGCCGGGTTCGTCGCGCACGGTTCGCATCTGGGCGGTGCGATCACCGTTGCGCGCAGCTACGTCGGCGTCTCGGCGTCGTACGCCGGAGGCCCGGCGAACGCGCAGTTCTCGCTCTCCCGATCGCTCGGCCAGATGGAATTCGGATTGCGCGCCGCCGGCAGCGTGCGCGGCCTCGTGCTCGAGCTCAACGCGAACGGGGACACGCAGAACAACCGCGACGTCACCTTGGTCTCCCGGCGGGTCGGGCACGGACTCGATCTGCTGGCCGGCGTCGACGCCGGACGCATCGGGATGACGTCGTGGGCGGTGCCGGTGGTGGGCGTCGCCGCGCCGCTCGTGCGCGGACTCGACCTCGAGGCGACGATCTCTCCACAGGGCTCGGCGCGGCCGGTCATCCGAATCACGCTGGTCGCCGGCTTCGCACCGCCGCACCGCAGCGCCCGGATCGTCACCGTCCCGCTCATCGTGCGCGCCGAGGGCGGGTCGCCGCAGGCGGTCGTGCTGTACGTCGACGGTTTCCGCACCAAAGACGGCGACGCCACCGGCGTGCGGGTCGACCTCGTCCCGGGCGCGCACTTCGTGCGACTCGAGACCGCCGACGGAACGCTGGGCTCGCCCGACACGGCGGTCGACACTGCGGCGACCCGCGAGGCCGCGCTCCCGCTGTGGCCGCTGCGCGCGGTCTCGGGCCGCATCCTCATCGAGGCTCCGGCCTCGCTGATCCCGCGCGACCTCAGCTTGTCGGGCGTCTCGCTCGTCCTCGAACCCGGCGGGACCGTGACGACGGCCGACGCGCAAGGCGCCTTCCAGTTCCCGGTTACAGCGATCGCGCCGAACGCAGCCGTCCGTGTCGACGACGAAACGGCACCGTCCGGCCTCGCGCCGGTCGCCGCGGTTCTGGTCGGTGAGGGCGGCGCGATCACCGTGAAGCTCGGGCCGGCACGCAAGGTCGAGCGGGTCACCTTCCCCAGCAGCGGGCAATAGATTCGCGCCCCGGGCGCGAACGGTGAGGGCGTGGATCCGCTCATCGTCACGGTCGCCCCGGTCGGGGGCGAGGTCATGCCCGATCAAACGCCCTATCTGCCGGTGACCCCCGCGCAGCTCGGCGAGACCGCGCGAGCGGTTCGCGAGGCCGGAGCCAGCATCGTGCACGTGCACTGCCGCAACGACGACGGCACGAATACCCACGACGTCGAGCGCTTCCGGGCCGCCTATGACGCGATCCGCGCCTCGAGCGACCTGATCGTGCAGTTCTCGACCGGCGGCGCGATCGGTATGACGCCGGAAGAGCGCGCGGCGCCGCTGCAGCTGCGCCCCGAGATGGCGACGCTGAGCTGCGGCTCGGTCAACTTCGGCGACGACATCTTCGAGAACAGCTTTCCGATCATGCGCGGGATCGCGGCGGCGCTCGACCGCTACGGCGTGACGCCGGAGCTCGAGATCTTCGACCTCGGCCACCTCGCCAACGCGAAGCGGCTGGCGGCCGAAGGCGCGATCCGCTTGCCGGCCCACGTGGATTTCGTCCTCGGCGTCCCCGGCGCGCTCGAGGCGTCGGTCGAGAACTTGGTCGACTGCGTGCGGGCGCTCCCTGCCGGGTGCACCTGGTCGGTCGCGGGGATCGGACGGCAGCAGCTCGCCCTGGCGGCGGTCGCGATCACCATGGGCGGGCACGTCCGGGTCGGGCTGGAGGACAACCTCTACTACAGCCGCGGCCGCTTGGCTCGCAATGAGGAGCTGGTGGCCCGCGTCGCCCGGGTCGCCGCGGAACTCGGCCGTCCCATCGCCACGCCCGAGCAGGCGAGAGCGATCCTGCGGGTCGGCTCCGCCTCGGCGGCTTGACGGAGATCCGCCACTCCGGCCGCTAGGGTTTCGAGGAAAGCGCGGGACCCGGCCGGAACCGGCGTGGGTTCGTTCCTCGGGGAGGTCCCTCACCTGTTCACGTACGTCGTCCGCCGAACGCTGCAGAACATCCCGCTCCTGCTGCTCGTCTCGGTGATCCTGTTCTCGATCCTGCAGGCGGCGCCGGGCGGTCCGCTCACGCCATATCTGCAGAATCCGCACATCACCGAAGCCGACATCATTCGGCTCAAGCACAACCTCGGGCTCGACCAGCCGCCCTTCATCCAGTACTTTCACTGGTTGGCACGGGTCGTCACCGGCGATTTCGGCTGGTCGCAGTCGAACTCCGAACCGGTTGCGCAAGCGATTTGGGATCGCTTCCCCGCCACCATCGAGCTGATGGGCTGCTCGTTCGTCTTCTCGGTGGTCCTCGGCGTCGCGTTCGGGATCATCAGCGCGATCAAGCAATACTCGTGGGTCGACTACGTGATCACGACCTTCGCCTTCTTCGGTCAGTCGATGCCGGTGTTCTTCTTCGCGCTGATGCTGCAGCTGCTCTTCGCGGTGTACGGCGTTCCGCTCGGCTTCGGGTACAAGCTGCAGCTGCCGTCGGCCGGGATCTGCGAGAGCGATCCGTGCACGTTCTTCGACGCTTTGCGACACCTGGTGCTGCCGACGATCGTGCTCTCGCTGCTGTTCATCGCACAGTACAGCCGCTTCATGCGCAGTTCGATGCTCGAAGTGATCCGCACCGACTACATGCGCACCGCCGCCGCCAAGGGCGTCTCGCGCACCGCCGTGATTCTCAAGCACGGGCTCAAGAACGCGTTGATCCCGCTCGTCACCATCATCGCGCTGACGCTGCCGGGGCTCGTCGCGGGCGCCGTCGTGACCGAGACGATCTTCGCCTGGCCCGGGATGGGGCGGCTGTTCATCAACGCGCTCGGACAATTCGACTTCGCGCTGCTGATGGGGTACATGCTGCTCGTCTCGACGCTGGTCGTCTTCTGCAACCTGCTCGCCGACGTGTGTTACGCCTGGCTCGACCCGCGCGTGAAGTACAGCTGAGATGGCCGCCAGCCTTCCGCTGAACCCTTCCGCCGCAGGCGCCGCCGACGACGAGGTCGCGCCGTCCCGCAATACCGTTTGGCGCCGCTTCCGCCGTCACAAGGTCGCGCTGGCCGGCGCCGGCGTGATCATCGTGATGGGTCTGATCGCCGCGCTCGCCAACGTGATCGCGCCGGCCGACCCGAACTTCATCGATCAGGCGCACTGGCAGGGCTACCCGCTTGCGCCGGGCATCGCCGGCCATCTGCTCGGCACCGACGAGAACGGCCGCGACCTACTCGCGCGTCTGATCTTCGGCGCGCGCATCTCGCTGACGGTCGCGCTGTTCGCGGTCATCATGGAAATCTCGATCGGCACCGTGCTCGGCGCGATCTCCGGGTACTACGGCGGCTGGGTCGACTTCGCCCTGATGCGCATCACCGACGTCGTGCTCTCGATTCCACTCCTGCCGCTGCTGCTGGTCATCACCGCGATCGTCGCCGGCACCTCGAACAAGGCGGCGCTCAACTTCGGCGTCATCGTGCTGATCATCGGGGGACTGTCGTGGCCGGCGGTGGCGCGGCTCGTGCGCGCATCGTTTCTCTCGCTGCGAGAACGCGAGTTCGCCGAGGCCGCGCGTGCGCTGGGCAACCGCGATGGGCGAATCATCTTCCGGCATTTGCTGCCGAACGCGATCGCGCCGATCATCGTGCAGGCGACGCTCGAGGTGGCGAACGTCATCATCCTCGAGTCGACGCTGTCGTTCCTCGGTTTTGGGATTCAGCCGCCTACGGCGTCGTGGGGGAACATGCTCGCCAACGCGCAGTCGAACATGACGATCGCCCCTTGGGTGGCGATCTTCCCTGGATTGTGCATCTTTGTCACCGTGCTCGCCATCAACTATCTCGGCGACGGGTTGCGCGATGCGCTCGATCCGAACATGCGGTAACATCGCTTCTTAGGGATGGTGGTTGGGCGTCGCGCGCGGCGATGCTCGCTCGGTTCCGACGTGCCTCTCGCCATCCTGGCTTCGGCGCGTCGAAAACGCCCCGAAAACGAGCATCGCCGCGCGCGACGCCCAAGCACGATGGATGCGGCGCGATGCGGCACGATGGGTGTTTCGGTGGTGCGCTGGCGGAGGGCGGAACTTGGCTTAGGCAGGGCGCGTAGATTGGGTGTCCTTTGGCGTGGTCGACTTTGCATTTGGAGGGGTGATGCGGCTGTTCTTTGGGGTGGTTGCGGCTGTTTTGATTTTAGGATTGGCGGGCGTACCGGCTTTGGGTGTGCCGGTGGCGGTGCAGCCGTTCGATACGTTTGGTTTTGCAAACGGCGAGAACGTGGTTGCGATCGATTCGACGGTGACGTATGGCGGAGCTGCGGCGCTTTCGTTGCGGGGAAACGGCGGTGGCGAGGACGCGTTCGGGGCGAGCCGGTGGCGTATTCGGCTTGATGCGTATCGGGGTAAACGCGTTCGGTTGAGTGCCGCGGTAAAGACGGTTGCGGTCGAAACGAACGCCAGTATCTGGTTGCGGGTCGATGGGCCGACGATGATGTTCGACAACATGATGCCGGGCCGCGGATTGACGGGGACGCACGATTGGACGAACGTCTCCGTGGTGCTCGACGTGCCGGCTGATGCGACGGCGCTTGCGGCGCTGCGTGCGGCGGAGGCACCGCTGACCGCGGTCGATCCTGACGCGGTCCGCGGCGATCTTGCGCCGTTCGAACGCGCGGTCGGCGACGCGCGTGTCGTCGGGTTGGGGGAGGCCAGTCACGGAACGAACGAGTTCTTCTCGATGAAGGATCGGCTCTTCCGCGACCTGGTGGAGAAGAAAGGCTTCAGCGTCTTCGCGATCGAGGCCAACCGACCGGAAGCGCGCGAGATGAAGCGTTACGTCACGACGGGAGCGGGGGATCCAGCGCGCGTTGGCCTCCATGTACTTCTGGACGTGGCAGACGCGCGAAGTGCTGGAGCTGGCGAAGTGGATGCGCGCATACAACGCCGCTGCGGGGAGGCATTCGACGCTGCACTTCGCAGGCTTCGACGTGCAGGAACCGAGCGTCGCGGTCGCGTCGGTGACGGCCTTTGCGAACGGGCGCGATGCTTCCAAGGGTGCGGCGACCGCCGCCGATTATGCGTGCATCCCGCCGGCCGCGAAGCGCGAGGTCGCGAGCGCCGCGGATTGGGACCGCTGCGCGGCGTCGGTTGCCGGCGCGTCCGCGCAACTCGCCGCGCTCCATCCCGACCTCGACATCGCCCATGATGCGCGGATCGTCGAGCAGTTCGTCGCGCTGAAGCGTTCGACCAACTCAGGTGCCGAGCGCGACCGTTTCATGGCCGAAAATGTCGGGTGGCTTGCCGACTCCGCCGATCGCGGCGCGAAGATCGCGTTGTGGGCGCACAATTACCACGTCTCGGATATGTCGCAGGGCGGCGTCTCGACGATGGGTTCGTACCTGCATGCGCGCATCGGCACGCAATACTACCGTCTCGGCTTCGCGTTCGATCGCGGCAGCATCCGTGCGTTCCAGTGTGGCGCAGGGGTCGGTCCGCGCGACGTCGCGCCGGCTCTGGCGGACTCTCTCGAGGGGCTGTTGCGCGAGGTGGGAGCACGCTACTTCCTCGACCTCGACGCGCTGCCGGCGAGTTCGCTGCGCGCTTGGCTCGACGGCGGAACGCTCGAGCGGGAAATCGGTGCGTTGTACAGCGCTCGGACCGACAACGGGTTCTACCTGAGCACGAACGTGCGCGCGCGCTTCGACGGGTTGATCTTCATCGAACAAAGCCATGCGGCGGTGGCTTTGTGACATGGTGGCTGGGCGTCGCGCGCGGCGACGCCCGGCACGATGGGCGTTTGGTGTTTGGGGAGGACGTGCAGCGGTTGCAGCGGGACGTTCGGTGCATACCGAGGGGACGTCAGTCCCGCGCTCGATCGTCGATGCACAGTCGTTCTCCTTAGGAACGTTGCCGGTGCGGGCGGGACAGCGGGCACCCGTTTGGCGATGGGGCGAGTTTGGGAACGTTACATACACCGGGGATCGTTACGAACGCGAAAGGCGGAGCGCAGTGGACCGATTGCACTACGCAGAAGTTGCCGCAGTCTCACGGTATTGGACGCCGGAGCACCTCGACATGACCGACGTCCCGATGACGTACGCGCGGCCGAAGCCGGCGTGGATCGACCGGTACGACCGGCGTCGGCGCCGGCAGACGGACGCCCAAGATCGCCTCGCGCGGCACCGCGTTCATAGCGGCGCGATCGTCGAACCGTGCGAGATTCCCGTGCTGCCCCCAATCGCCGTGCCGATCAGCGCCTCCGCGCCGGCGCGAACGCCGTTCTTCGCGAGCCTCTACGGTGCTGTGGCGCGCCGTCTGCCGAGCAGACGCGTCGCGGTGTAGACGATCCCCGCTAGACCGAGCGGCAGAGGGGAATAGGCGACGCACCACGCGATCGTACTGATCAGCGAGACGAGCGTGTCGGCGAGCGCGTTGAGCCCGCTGTGCCACGCACCGTCGATCCGCGCGCTGGGACCGGGTTTTGCGGGCGCGCCGTTCGGGCGATCCTCGGTCAGCGCGATCGAAATCGTGCTCGTCGCGACACGGTGCAGATCGTGCTGATGCTGCGCATCGAGCTGTTCGATCTGGCCGCGGGTTTCGCTGAGGTTCTGCTGGACGGTGAGGATGTCGGTGACTTTGCCGCTCCGATCCATCAGCGCGCGCAGGTCGTTCTCGGCGCGGCGCAGATTGCGCAGGCGCGCTTCCTGGTCGACGATCGCCGCGTCGACGTCTTCCGCGTCGATCGTACGGTTCTGCACCGTGCCGAGCAAGCCGAGATGGTCGAGCGTGTCGTCGAGTCGGGCGGCCGGAACCTCGACCTCCACGGTTGCTTCGTGCACGGCGTCGCTCGCGTGGGGGTTCGCATCGGCGAGCGAGATGACGTCGCCGCCCGCGCCGCGTACCGTGGCCTGCGCCGCCGTGAGCGCCCCCTCGACGTCGCGTACGATCAGCTCCAGCCGCGCCTTCTTGGCGAGCCGGTGCTGCTTCGCGACGCTTGACGGCGCGGCGTCCTCGTTCGCCTGAGCGACGCCGGCCGGCGGCAGAGCGTTCGTGTTGATGCGCATCTTCGGCGCCAGCTTCGCGAGGGGGCTCGGCGCGACGCGGTAGACGCGCGTAGCGCGGTCGGCGGTTCCGGTACCGCTCGCGGCGCCTTGCCCGCTGAAGTCGCGCGCGTGCCACGCGGCGATTCCGGCCGCGCTGACGCCGACCACGAGCGCTGCGGCGGTCGCGTAGCGTGCCGGAACGCCCCACCATGCCGTGCGGAACTTCGTCGACGCGGCCGCAACGGGCGGCATGTTGATGCGCGCCAGCGCGTCGTCGAGCACGTTCGGCGGGACGAACGGCGCCGCGTCGGCGCGCGTCCGTAACGCGCTCGCGAGCGCTTTCCATTGGTGCAGCTCTTCCGCGCAGGCGGAGCAGGTCGCGAGCTCGCTCTCGACGCGGGCGCGCTCCTGCTCGTCGAGCGTGTCGTTCGCATAGAACGGGAGCAGTTCGCTGATCTCGTGCTTCATCGGGGATGCTCCGCGGTGGCGAGCGCGTCGCGCAGCCGCTGCTTGGCGTAGAAGGCGCGCGTCTTGACCGTCGCGGCCGGAGCGTCGACGATCTCGGCGATCTCTTTTTGCGAGAAGCCTTGAACGAACGTCAACTCCAGGACGGCGCGATGTTCCGGGCTCAGCGCGGCCAGTGCTCCTTCGAGCTGATGGCGGTCCGCGGCGCGCACTGCAGCGTCCTCCGGACCCTCTAAGTTGCTCGCGACGGCGACGAGGTCGTCGAGCGGAACGGTCGGCGTGCGGCGGCGGCGCAGCGTATCGATCGCTTTGTGGTGGGCGATGCCGAACAACCACGTCCGTACCCGCGAGCGGCCGGCAAACTTGCCCGCGCCGCGCCAGACCTCGACCATCACGTCGCTCGTCAACTCCTCCGCCAAACCGTCGTCGCGCACGAGATCGCGGACGAATCGGTGAACGCCGGACCCGTGCATGCCGAAGAACGTCTCGAACGCGGCGCGGTCGCGGTGTGCGATCCGCTCGATCAGAGCGCGGTCTTCGGCGTCGGTCATTGGCCGCTCACACTCCTGTAGTCGGAGCGGAACGGCCCCAGGTTCAGCCGTCGGCCTTCGGGGCGAATTCCAAGGCTAACGAGTTGATGCAGAAGCGCTGACCCGTCGGCTTGGGTCCGTCGTCGAAGACGTGGCCGAGATGCGACCCGCAATGAGCGCAGCGCGCCTCGATGCGGACGATCCCGTGGGAGCGATCCTCGACCAATTCGACGTTGGCCCGGTCTTCGGGCGCCCAGAAGCTCGGCCAGCCGCTGCCGCTTTCGTACTTCGTCGCCGAGGAGAAGAGGGTGTTTCCGCATGCGGCGCAGGCGTACGATCCCGCGTCGTGGTTGTGGTAGAGCGCGCCGGTGAAGGCGCGCTCGGTCGCGCCCTCTCGCAGCACGGCATAGCGGTCGGGCGCGAGCTCGGCGCGCCACTCGGCGTCGGTCTTCTCGATCTTGTTCACGTAGCCCAAGACCGCTTGGCGAGCGCGACCGGTGTCAGGGTACGCGTCAGCGGCAGGCGCCGCAGGTACCGCTGAACGTCACCAGCTCGCGCTCGATCGTCACGCCGTGCTGGGCGGCCAAGGCGCTGCGAGCGCCGTTCGGGACGGCGTATTCCAAATCGCGGATCGTGCCGCAGGCGGTGCAGCGGAAATGCGCGTGCGGCGCCGCCGCCGGCTCGTAGACGGCGGAGGCTTCGCCCGGGACGTCGATTTTCATCACCGTCCCGAGCTGGTTCAAGCGGATCAGGCTGCGGTGGACGGTCGCAAACCCGATCCGCGGCGCCAGCGCGCGAGCGCGCGCCCAGATCTGCTGCGCGGTCAGGTGGCTCCCGGGACCTGCAGCCTCCACGACCTCGAGGACGGTCCGGTAGTTCGGCGGGATTGACATCGGGTTCGGGATGGGATAGCCTCCGATGGGAGTGAAATCGGTTCTCACTATCAGTTATAATTGAGAACGGCTCCCATAGCAACAGTATCGGAGGAATTTGTCAGTGCTAGCGAAGGTCGGCCAGCCCGCACCCGCATTCACGCTCGCGTCCACCAAGGGTGCGACCAGCCCCAAAGACCTGGGCAAAGAGATCAGCCTGTCGGACTACAAAGGCAAGTGGTTGATCTTTTTCTTCTACCCGCTCGATTTCACGTTCGTGTGCCCAACCGAGATCCTGGCGCTGTCGGATCGGCTCGACGAGTTCGCCGAGCTCGACACGGAAGTGCTGGGCGCTTCGACGGATAGCGTTCACTCGCACTTCGCGTGGCTCAACACCCCGCGTGACAAGAACGGCATAGCCGGCACCGCGTACCCGCTGGTGGCCGACTTCACCAAGGAAGTCTCGCGCGCGTACGGCGTCCTCAACGAGCAGACCGGCGCGGCGCAGCGCGGCCTGTTCATCATTGATCCGGAGGGCGTGCTGCGGTATGCCGTCGTGACCAACGACAACGTGGGCCGCTCCGTCGAGGAGACGCTCCGCGTGCTGCAGGCCCTCCAGACCGGCGGGCTCTGCCCGGCCGAGTGGACCCCGGGCAAGCAGCTCCTCAAGGTCGGCGGCTAGACCTCCGATGCCGCTGCGTACCGGGAGCCCGCTGCCATCCTTGGACGGCGTCTCCACTTGGGCGAACGGCGGCGCACCGAAGGCCGAGGAGCTGGCCGGCAAGCCGCTCCTCGTCCACTTCTGGTCGGTGAGCTGCTACATCTGCCACAACGTCGCCGAAGAAGTCGCCAAGTGGCAGGCCGAGTACGGCCCGCGCGGCCTCGAGGTGATCGCGATCCATCAGCCCCGCGGCCCGGAAGAGCTCGACGTCGCCCGGGTGGCGCAGGACGCCGAGGGTGCGATGGGGATTTCGTGGCCCCTCGCGATCGACAACGAGCACACCCTGGTCGGTCGCTTTGAAAACCAATTCGTGCCGGCCTACTACGTGTTCGATCGCGAGCACAAGCTGGTCCATCGCCAGGCCGGCGACCGCGGCTTCGAGCGTCTCCACGACAAGATCCGCGAGCTGCTCGGCGACAAGGTCGCGGCCTCCTAGCCTGCCTCTTGCGTCGCCGGGGCCGATGCCCTACACTCACGAAGTTGTCCCGGCCGATGCCTCGTAGCATCGCCGGGTGAGCCTCGTGCGCGAGTGGCGGAATTGGTAGACGCACTAGCTTGAGGGGTTAGCGTTCGCAAGGACGTGCTGGTTCAAATCCAGTCTCGCGCACCAACAAATCCGAAGCCCGCCGGAACCCCTCCGGCGGGCTTTTCCTCGCGCGCGGTGCGGGGGGCGCGGCCCATTTTTGCGGTGAAAGCTCCCGCCGTGGACGCCTTGTCGCTTCAGACGCTAGGTGCGTTCCGCTTCTGCGCCGATGGCCGCGAGCTCACGCCACCACCGACGCAGAAGGCGCGAGCGCTGCTCGTTTACCTCGTCCTGCACCGGGGTGTCGAGCTGTCGCGCGAGAGCATCACGGAGTTGTTCTGGTCCGATTGCACCCCGGAGCGCGGGCGGTCGAGCCTCAACACCGCGCTTTGGTCGATCCGGCGTGCTCTTCGTGACGGCGGCGTCGACGCCGACGCGGCGCTGACTGCGAAGAGGGCGCATGTGGTCTGGCGTCTGGAGACGGACCTCGACCTGCGCACCTTCGCCGAAGGGGCGGCGAGCGACGACGTCTCCTCCAAACGCGCCGCCATCGCGCTGTACCGCGGAGAGTTCTTGGAAGGCGACTACGCGGAGTGGAGCGTCGCGCAGCGCGAACGCGCCGCCTCAACGTACGACGGGCTGCTGGCTGATGCGGTCGCCCGCGACGGTGACGTCGCCAGCGCCCGTCTGCTCATCGAGCGGGGCAGCTTCGACGAAGCTCCGTATGCCACCGTCGCCGCGGCGGAGCTCGACGCGGGACGCCGTTCGGCTGCCGCCGCGCTCGTCGAGCGATACCGCGCGGTGCTCGTCGAGATCGGCGCCTCACCGTCGGCCGCGTTCGAGGCGCAGTTCGCGAACGTGCGCGCACCGGCGGAGCGGCCGCCCGACGACGTCGCGATCCCATTCTGCGGAAGACGCACGGAGCTCGCCGCGGTGGCGCGTGCGTTCGCGCAGACCGCCGCCGGTCAGGGCGGGGTTTTGATCGTGCACGGCGCTGCAGGTGAAGGGAAGACGGAGCTCTTGCGGCACGCCGAGCGGGTCGCCATCGAAACCGACGTGCGGATCGTCCCCGTCGCCGCGCGAGCCGACGATCCGCACTCCTTCGGCCCGTGGGCGAGGCTCCATGAAGAGCTCACGCGCACGCCGTTCACCGCCTTCCTCGCCGCGGGCGGCGACGCGACGACGCTCGCCGATGCGCTCCGTCACGCGCTCGGCGTGGGGACCGCACTCCTCGTCGACGACGCGCAGTACTTGACCGGCGACGCGCTGCAGGTGTTCGTCCGTCTCGCGAGCGGGGCCGCCGAAGGTGCCGTCCAGCTCGTCGTCGCGACGCGGCCCGAAGGGCTGCGCCGGCTGATGGCGCGATTGCCGCACGCGACCACCCTCGAGTTGGGCCTGCTCTCGCTGGACGATCTGCGCACGGCGATTGCACGGGTGGCGCCCGAGAGTGCAGCCGCGCTCGCCGACTTCCTGTTCGCGCGCTCCGGCGGGCATGCGTTCTTCGCGACCAAGCTGTTCGAGTCGCTGGTTCGCTCGGGGACGCTGCAGCGCTCGCGCGACGCGTGGGTGCTCGCCGGCAAGCTCGGCGCCGAGGCGCAGACGCCGGCGACGATCCGCGACTTCCTCGAGTCACGACTGTATGCGAACGGTGACGACCCGGCGACCGTGGCGTGCGCGTTCGCGCTGGAACCCGACGCGACGGCCGAGGATCTCGTCGCGGTCTGCGCCCTCGGCGAAGGGCGCACGTTCGATGCAATCGACGATCTCATCGGCTTGGGACTGTTGGAGCAGCCCGCATCGGGACCGGAGTTTCGTTTCCGCCACGACCTCATGCGTGAAGCGGCGGGGCGCGCGCTCAACAGCGGGCGGCGCGTCCAGCTCCATCGGGCCTTCGCGCGCCACTTCGAACACGACGAACGGCGCGAATCGCTGGTACGGCGTGCCGCGCACCTGCGCGCGAGCGGACAGGTCCTGGCGGCTGCGCACGCCTTCGCGCGCGCCGCCTACGCGGTGCTCGAAGTCAACGCGCGCATCGACGCGCTCGATTGGGCGACGGCCGGGATCGCGGTCGCGAAGCGGCTGCGTCCGTCGGAGCAGATGCACCGCGTGCTGAGCGAGCTGCACGAGGTGGCGACGCGCGCCTGCGAAGAGGCCGGCGAGCGAACCGACGCGCTCGCGCACGCGAACGCGCGGCTCGCGCACGCGCGTGAGGCCGGCGACGGGGTGCTGGTCTGCCGGGCGCTCACGCGTCGTGCGGCGCTCTTCCTCGAAGCGTTCCCGCCCGATGCGGCCCTCGTCGACACGGACGAAGCGGTCGAGCTCGGCACGGCGCTGAACGACGACCGGCTGCTCGTGTACGGACTGGTTCGTCAGTCGATGTGCCGCCAATTCCTCGGCGACGAAGCAGGTGCGATTGCGAGCGCCCGCAGTGCGCTCGCCTGTGCCGAGCGCACCGGCAGCGCGCGTCTGCGCGCGACGGCACTGGAACGGCTGCTCGCCGTACTGTGCATCTGGCTGCACTTCGAAGAAGCGACGGCGATCGCCGATCGGGCGCTCGATCAGGCCCGCCGCGCCGACGCCCGCACCGAAGCGGCGGTGCGCACGCGACGCGCGTCGCTCTGGTATCTGTGCGAGCGATTCGACGAATGCCGGCGCGAGCTGGAGATCGTCGCCGGGATCCTCGAATCCTCGCACGGCACGATCGCGATGCCCGCACTGCACGGCATCTCCGTGCTGCTGCTGCGCTTCTCGTACGACGCGCTGGCGGCGAACCTCGCCCTCGCGGGCCATGCGTGGGAGGAAGCGCTGCTCATCGCGGACCGGCTGCTGGCGAACCCGATGAGCGAGGGCTACAGTCGGCGCGGGATCGCGAGCTTGTGCCGGATCGAAGCGCTGCTCGGCCGCAACGAGCGGGGAGACGCCGAGCAGGCGCTCGTGGCCGCGCGCGCGTTGCCGCTCGATCCGGTCGCGAAGGGCGTCGTCGGCATGAGCCTCGCGCGCGAGTCGGCACTCGCGTGGGCAGCGGTGCGCACGCACGCCGCGGACGCGCCGCAGCTGCTCCGCGACGCGGCGCAGGCGCTGGAACGCCAAGTGCGCCAAACCCCGTTGGATGCCGACCGCGCCTTCGCCGCGTTGGCCGCGGCTGCCGACGAGATCGGCATGGAGGAGTTTGCCGCCGAGATGCGCGAGCGCGCATCGTCGCTGCGTATGCAGCGGCTCAAAAGTGCCACTGCGCGACGTTCCAGAAATCCGAGTTCAGCGTCTCCGGCTGGAATCCGCGTAAGCGCGAGCTGACGACGTAGATCGTGCTCTCCCAGGCGAGCGGGACGTACGGCACGTCGCGATTGAGGCGTCGCGCTATGCGCGCGTAGAACGGCGCGCGCACCGCGCGGTCGGGCCCGTGCAGCGCCGCGGCGGACCAGCGGTCCACGTCTGCGTCACGATAGCGCGCGAAGTTCTCGCCGAGCGGCGGCACGTACGCGCTGGTGACGAAGTTGGTGAGGTCGGGATCCTCGTCGAAGCCCTGACCCAGCAGCGCGACCTCGTACGTGCGCTTCGCCAAGAGCCCGTTGCCGAAGAGCACGTTGCCGGGCACGACACGCAGCGAGACGTTCGCCCCGACGTCGTGCCACGCGGCCTGCAACAGCACGGCCATCTTGCGAACCACTGGCAAGTCGAACGTCACCAGTCCGATCTCGAGCGCTTGGCCGCCTTTGCGCCGGATGCCGTCCGAGCCGCGCCGCCAGCCGGCCGCGTCGAGCAGCTGTGCGCTGCGTACCGGATCGTACGAAGGCGCGCCGTTGTCGCGCCGATACCCCCAACTGAACGGCGGAATCAGCGACTCCGCCGCACGCGCGGTCCCGAGCGAGACGACGCGCGCCAGGCGCTCGCGGTTCAGCGCGAACGCCAGCGCGCGGCGAACGCGCCGATCGTCGAACGGCGGGCGCGGCACGTTGAAGCACAAGTAGATCGCGCTGCGCGACGGCGCGACGATCAGCCGCAGCGACGGCTCGTCGCGCAGCGCGGGGATCAGCGACGCGCCGCCTGACGCAACGTCGACCTGATGCGTCTTCAGCAGGGCAGCCAGCGTGTTCTTGTCGGCGACCTCGACGATCTCGAGCCGCGCGATGCGCGGGCGACCGCCGAAATACGCGGGGTTCGCGCGCAAGGTCAAGCGCGACGCGCGCTGCCACGACACGAACGCGTACGGCCCGGTTCCGACCGGGTGACCGTTGAAGTCGCTGCTGTTGAGGTCACGTACGTGCGCCAGCAGGTGCGCCGGGAGAATCCCGCCGTTCTCGCCGATGCAGAACAGGCGCGCGACGGCGACCGCCGACCGCTCGCGCAGGCGCACGCGTACCGTGTACGGGTCCGGCGTCTCGAGCGCGGCGACGGATGCATAGATCGCGCGATTCGGTCCGCTTATCCGCGGGTCGCGTAAGATCCGGAACGTGAACGCCACGTCGGCCGAGGTGAACGGCTTGCCGTCGTGCCAGCGTACGCCGCGTCGCAGATGGTACGTGATCGTCCGGCCGCCGGCGCCGATGTCGCCGTTTGAGCCGCTCGGCACGCGGGTCGCGAGGTCGGCGACGACGCGGCCGCGGGCGTCGAGCTTGACCAGCCCGTCGAAGATCGCTTCCGATACGGCGTTGGCATCGAACGAGAACGCGAGCGCCGGATTGAGCGAGACGAGCGGTCCGCCGATCGCTACCCGCACGACGTCGTCGCGCGCCGCAGGCCCAGCGCAGCCGGAGGCCAGCAATGCGAACGCCCCGAGGATAGGCGCCAACCACCGCCTCACCGACCTACGATCCGGTCATTTGACGATTCGTTGAGGTCCCGTGGATACGCTGACCTCGTCATGGACAGCTGCTCTTCGATTCTGGTCGTGAAGTTCTTTCGCACGGCGACGGGCGAACTCGTGGCACGCGCGACCGACCCCCAGACGCGCGAAAGCTGGACCGTCGGCCAGGCGGCGCCGCTCTGGCGCTTGCTCTACGATGCGCCGACCGCAGTTCTCCCGCTGCGCGAGGAAACGACGAACTGACGCGCAGCTCGGCCCATCCGGTGACGAAGGCGGCGAGGCAGCCGGCATCGCATCGTGTGACGCGCACGACGATGTTCGCAAAGAGCGGATGCCGAACTCCCCGCTCGAGGTGCCAGTTCGCCTCGGGCGATCGTCGGGGCGACGTGGTCGTCGGGGCGCCACGCCCGTCGTGCTCTCGCGCGGGCGGCCCCAAGGTTTCGCCGGCCTCGCGCTCGGGCTTGCCCACGGGCGGGGCGATCAACTAAAGAATCAGGAGATCCGCTGAAACATCGCGAAGGGGTGCTTCGTAGTTCGGGTCGACCGGCGAGAGGAGACGGGTTCTCAAATCATGTGGCTGACGCGTTTTTCCATACAGCGCCCGATCATCGTTGCGATGTTCTTCATCGCCCTGGCAGTCTATGGCGCGGCTTCCTATCTCGCGCTCGGTAAGAACTCGCAACCGAACGTCAACTTCCCGATCGTCATCGTCGAGGCGGCGTATCCCGGCGCCTCGCCGGCGGAGATGGAACGTCTCGTCGTCAAGCCGATCGAAGATCAGATCGATGGGATCGAGCATCTCGATCAGATGACAGCGAACGCGCAGGAAGGTCTGGCGGTCGTTGCCGTGCAGTTCAAACTCGGGACGAACCTCGATTTTGCCGCCATCGACGTCCAGCGCCGCGTCGACACCGCGCGCGTCTACATGCCGTCCGACCTCGATCCGCCGACGGTCTCCAAGAACGGTGCCGACGCTCCCGTGGTCACCTACGCGGTCGATTCGAAGTCGCTCACCGCACCCGCGTTGGCCGACGTGCTGAACGATCGCGTCATCTCGGACATCCGCCACATCCCCGGCGTCGAGAACGTCAACCTGAGCGGTGCGGCGGTGCGGCAGTTCAACGTCGATGCCGACCCCTTGCGCATGCTGGCAGCCGGAGCGACGCTCTCCGACGTCTACGCGGCGATCTCGAACAATAACGCCAATCTGCCAGGCGGCCGCATCGACCGTCCGACCGTCGAGACGACCGTCTCCGTCCATGCCGAGATCAATTCGGCGGCCGATCTTGCGGCCTTGCCGCTGCCGGTGACCGGCGGTGCGCAGAAACTCCTGCAGGTTCGCGACGTCGCATCGACCAGCGACACGCATCAGGAGCAGCGGCTGATCTCGCGCATGAACGGCGCTCCCGGCTTGATCCTCGACGTCACGCGCACGATCAGCTCCGATGAAGTCGGAACGACGAAGGTTGTGCGCGACCAGATGAAATCGATCATGAAGAAGTACCCGCAGATCGAGTTTCACGAGCTGTTCGCGCCGGCGGACTACACGACGGCCTCGCTCAACGGCGTGCTGCAGTCACTTGCCGAAGGCGTGATCCTCACCGCCATCGTGCTGATGCTGTTCCTGCACGCCTGGCGCAACGCCGCGGTCGTGATGATCGCCATCCCCTCTTCGCTGCTCGCGACGTTCATCGTCATGCGCGTGATGGGGCTGACGCTCGACAACGTCTCGCTGATGGGGCTCTCGCTCATCATCGGGATCCTCGTCGACGACTCGATCGTCGTGCTCGAGAACATCACCCGGCACCGTGATCTCGGTCAGGCACCGAAGGAGGCCGCGATCAGCGGCCGCACCGAGATCGGCGGCGCGGCGATCGCGATCACGCTGGTCGACGTCGTCGTCTTCCTCCCGCTCGCGTTCCTGAGCGGCTTCGTCGGCGAGTACATGAAGGAGTTCGGGATCGTCGTCACGGTCGCGACGCTGTTCTCGCTGTTCGTCTCGTTCACGCTCACGCCCGTCCTCGCGGCAAAATGGTCGGTCAAGAAGCGCTCCGTCGCGCCGCCGAAATACCTCGTGTGGTTTCAGCGCGGCTTCGAGGACCTGAACGACTGGTATCGGCACACGATGCTTCCGCTCGCGGTGCGGCACCGCTGGATGACCTTTTGGCTCAGCCTGCTGCTCGTCATCAATGCCATCGTGCTGCTGACCGGAGTCGAAACGATGATGGTCGCCGCCGGCGTCGACGTCGCGCTCGGGGTCGTCACGCTGGTCTGGTTCCCGGTTGGGAACGCGCTGGCGGGGAAGCATTTCCTCGGCATCCGGTTCGAAGGGTCGCACGGCGGAGCGACGCTGAGCGGCGCGCTGGGATGCGCGGCTGCCGGCGTAGCGATGCTCGGCCTCGCATTCGGACATTTCAACCTGAAGAGCGAGTTCGTTCCCGACACGAAGAGCGGCCAGATCCACGGCAATCTCACGTACCCGGTCGGTACGCCGCTCGCCGTGACCGAGGCCGCCTTGGTGAGGATCGAGCAAGAAGTGCTCAAAATTCCGAACATCGACACCGTACGCACCTATGCGGGCGCGAAACCCGACGGCTACGGTTCGATCAACGGCGGATTCGCCGGCCAGTTCAACGTCACGCTGAGCAAGGACCACCGGCGCGATCAGGACGACGTCATCGCCAAATTGCGCGACGTGCTTCCGAACTTGGCGAAGGGCGCGGAGCTGACCGTTTCGGGACGCGGCGGCGGCGGCAGCGGTTTGCCGATCTCCTACACGCTTTCGGGTCCGGCCGATGCGATCCATCCGGCCGCCGACAAACTCGCCGCGTTCATTCGCACGATTCCGGGCACGGTGAACGTGCAGACCAGCGCTGCGGAGGAAGCGCCGCACCTCACCGTGCGGGTCGATCCCGCGAAGGCGGCGATCCTCGGCGTCTCGCCGGGCGCGGCAGCGATCGCGGCGCGCACGGCTGTCGGCGGCGCAGTTGCGACGAAGGTCCGCACCTGGAACGGTTTGGTCAACGTGCTGCTCGAGTATCCGCTGGCGAAGCGCAACTCGATCGACGAAATTCAGCGTATCCCGCTGCGGTCCACGGACGGTTCGCTGGTTCCGCTGGGCAGCGTCGCGACGTTCACGTCCGACCGCGCCCCGACCAAGATCGAGCATGCCGACAAACAAGTCGTGGTGCGTGTCAACGGCGACATCGACCGCGGCAAGACGACGCTCGGAGAAGTGGTCGGAAAGGTCACCGCGCAACTCGCCGTACCGGGCTTTCTTCCGGGCGGCGTGACGCTCGGCACCGACGGCGACTCCAAGTACTTCATCGAGTTCCTCAGCTCGATGGGGTTCGCGCTGATCACGTCGATCGCTCTGATCTACTGCTTGATGGTGATCCTGTACGGATCGTTCGTCACGCCGTTCGTGATCATGTTCTCGATCCCGGTAGCGATCATCGGCGCGCTGCTCTTGCTCGCGATCACCCGCCAAACCATCAACCTGTTCTCGGCGATCGGGATCATCATGCTCTTCGGGCTCGTCGCGAAGAACGGGATCTTGCTGGTCGATTACGCCAACACGCTGCGCAAGCGCGGGCTGACGTACGGTGAAGCGATCCTGGCGGCAGGCGGAACGCGCCTTCGGCCGATCGTCATGACCACGGCGGCGATGGTCTTCGGCATGCTGCCGCTCGCGCTCGGCAAGACCGAGGGTGCGGAAATCCGACAGTCGATGGGGATCGTCCTGATCGGCGGTCTGCTGAGCTCACTGTTCCTCACGCTGATTCTCGTCCCGGCGATGTACGTCAGCGCGAACCGGTTCGCCGGCTGGTGGGCCGACGTGCGTGCGGGGCGCCGTGAGCGCCGTGCTCCGGACGATGATGATGCTCCCCTGGCGCCGCCGCCGATCCCGGCCGGGGCAGTCGGCAACTGAAGGAACGCGCCGCCGGTGGAAAAGCCGGCGGCGCGCTCCTTGCTTTCTTGGAAATCGCTGAGAATGGGTAAAGGGACCTCTGGCAACACCGCCGACCGGAGGTCCTCGCACTCATGCACTCATCTTCATCCTCTCGCGCCGCGGCGCTGACCGCAGCCCTCGTCCTCATCGGCGGCGGCATCGTCCCGGCGCTGGCCGCCGGCCCCGTGAACGTCACCGTCAACGGCTCGGCAGTCAACCTGAACCCGCCGCCGACCGAGCGCGCCGGGCGCGTCTTCGTCCCGCTGCGCGGCGTTTTCGAAAACCTGGGCGCGACCGTCGTCTATTCGGCCGGCGTCATCAACGCGACCGGACGCGGACACAGCGTCTCCCTGCGCATCGGCTCGACGCAGGCGACCGTCGACGGCCAGCAGCAGACCGTCGACGTCGCGCCGTTCCTCATCGGAGCTTCCACCTACGTTCCGCTGCGCTTCGTCTCGCAGGCGCTCGGCGCGACCGTCAACTACGACGGCAGCAACAACCTCGTCGCGATCAACACCAACGGCGGCAACCCGCCGCCTGCGGCGCTGACTCCGGCACCCGCCAACGGCGGCGCGGCCGGCGCGATCACGCTGGCATCGGTGATGCCGGGTCGCGGCGCGTCGGTCAGCTCACGTCGACCGACCATCGAGGCGACGTTCGGCGGCGGCACCGTCGACCCGAACTCGATTCGCATCACGCTCGATCAAGCCGACGTGACGAACAATTCGACCCGTTCACCCGGCGGCTTCACGTACGCTCCGCCCTCGCCGCTCCAAGCGGGCCAGCACACCGTCCGGGTGACCGGAACCGACAGCAACGGCGGCGCGTTCAGGCGCGGCTGGGCGTTCACCTCGGGCGGGTCGTCAGCGGTCGGCCAGATCACGAACGTGCGTCCCGCCAATGGCGCGACGGTGCCGCACCAGTTCGTCGTCTCAGGCCAAACGACGCCGGGCGCGCACGTCACCCTTCAGGTCGGGGTGACCAGCGGCGGACCGACGACGATCGGCGCGATCATCGGTTCGATCCTCTCCGGAGGCCAGACCAACAGCGCGAACTACGCCCTCACCGCCGACGGCAACGGCTACTTCACCACGCAGGTGAGCATCGGTGCGCCGTCCGGCAGCCAGATCGTGCTCGCCATCAACGCGACCGACCCCCAGAGCGGCGCGACCGCGACGCCGGTGCAGCGCACGCTCTCCGTTCAGTAGTCCGCAACTCAAGGAAGTCAGGTCGTCTTTTCGATCCACGCGATCGAACGGGCGAGGATCTCGGGCTGGCGCTCTTCCCAGAGCGCCAGCCCTGTTTTTGCGCTGCCGCCGTAGGGATAGCGCTCGGACGGCACGGCGGCGGTCACCGCGAAACTCTCGCCCGAGCAAATCGAGACCGGGTCGTCCGCGCCGTACATGAGGTAGACCGAGCGCGGCGCGAACGCGCCGGCGCCGGCCAACATCCTCGCGCGATCGTCGTCGAGCGAGACGCAGACGGTGCTGACGCCGCCCCAGCCGCGCGCGCTCCCCGCATACGCGAGATCGGCTCCGAAACCGGCGCCGAGCAGCGCGATCCGGCCGGGGTCGTGGTTGGGCTGCCGGGCAGCGAACGCCACCGCAGCTCGAACGTCGGCCGGGTAGACGTGCGGGGAGGAAAGGTCGGCCTCGTCCGCCTCGAGCAGGGCGTGGCGCATATCTTGTCTCACGGATTCGCCGTGGCCGCGCAAATCGAAAGTCAGGACGTTCCAACCTCGAGTGCGGAACAGCGGCACGTACGGCTCCCAGCACGACCGGTCCGCGCCGGCGTCGTGCACGAGGATCAGCGTCAGCGTTCGGTCGCCGCTTCCCGAGGCGTACGAACCGCGCAGATGAACGCTGTCCTCGCTGAGAAACGTGACGGACCGCCATTCCGAGGAGGCCGTCGCGAATGTCATCGCCGGTGAGTTCCCTTCAGCCCGGCCGAGGGTCCTCTCGCTTCGCCTTGGTGACCGGGGCGGCAGCGGGCCTCGGCCGCGGCATCGCGCGCGCGCTCGCTACAGCGGGCTATCGCATCGCCTTCACCTTTCGCCCGGGCGGCACGCCGCCGGATGCGACGCTGGCGCTCGTGCGCGCGCACGATCCCGACGCCGTGGCGATCGCCGCCGATTTCTCCGACCCCGCCGCCGCCGCGGCAGTCGTGCGTGAAGCCGAAGCCGCGCGCGGGCCGATCGACCTGCTCGTTCATGCCGTTGGTCCCATCGTCGTCAAACGCTTCGCCCGCTCGACGCCGGACGATTACCGGTTGATGACGGAGGCGAATTTCGGATCGGCGGTGGCGCTCGCGTTCGCCGTGCTGCCGGGGATGCGCGAACGGCACTTCGGCCGGATCGTGCTGTTCGGGATGAACGGTTCGATGGTGACGCAGCCGGCGCGCGGGATGGCGCTGTACGGTGCGGCGAAAGCCGCGGTCGTGACGTTCGCTCGAGCGCTCGCGCTCGAAGAGGCAGCGAACGGCATTACCGTCAACGTGATCGAACCAGGTGACATTCGTGACAAGGACGCCGACCGGCGTAGCGCGCGCGCGCTGCCGGCAAACAATCCGACCGGCTCGGCCGGTTCGTGGGAAGACGTTGCCGCGGCAGTGCTCTTCGCCGCGGCTGACGACAACGCGTTTCTCAACGGGATGGTGATCGGCGTAAACGGCGGATTGACGGGACCGCACGAGTGAAGTACGCGACGTGGGCGATCGTCGCTCTGGTGACGCTGCTGCGCGCGGTTGCCGCGGCGAAAGTTCCGCTCACCGGCGACGAAGCGTACTATTGGGAGTGGGCCAAGCACCTCTCGCTCGGCTACGCCGATCATCCGCCGATGGTCGCCTACCTCATCATGCCGTTCGCGTGGGCCACGGCCAACCCGATTTGGATTCGGCTGGGCTTTCTCGCCTGCGGCGTGATCGCGACGCTAGCGGCGGCGGCGACGGCGAAACGGATCACCGGCGACGAGCGGGCTGGGATGGTCACGGCGATCGCGATGATGCTCACGCCGATGCTTTCGGTCGGCTTCGTCATCGCGACCCCGGACGGTCCGCTGATGGCCGCGTGGGCCTGCTGCCTCTACTTCGCGGTGCGCGCGTCGCAAACGGACGCCAAGCGTGATTTCGTTCTGCTCGGCGTCGCGATCGCCGCGGCGCTGCTCTCGAAGATGTTCGCCTTCGCGCTGGTGGCCGGGATCGTCGCCTGGTCGCTCGCGCCGTCGCGGCGCGAGCTCTGGCGCCGCGGCCTGGGTCTCTCGTTCGCCGTCGCGGCGGTGCTCTACGCGCCGTTCGTCGCGTGGAACGCGACCCATCATTGGGTGACGTTCTCGTTCGCGTTCCAACAGCGGCACGTCTCCGAACCCTCGCTCCTGCGCCCGCTGAACTACGTGCTGGCGTGCGCGGGCGCGTACTCGCCCGGGCTGTGGTTCGCGGCGCTGCTCGTGTTCGTGCGGCCGCGTAACGCGCTCGTCGCGTGGACCGCGGGGCCGCTGATGGCGCTGCTGATCCTGCTGAACTTTCACGAGCGGATCGAGTTCCACTGGATCTTCGGGCCGTACATCTCGCTGTGCGTCGGCATGGGCGTGGCGTTCGAATCGCTCTCGCACCGCGCGCGCGTGCTGTGGGCCACGGCGGCCGCCGTTCCGGCGGCCGTGCTCATCCCGTTCCTGTTCGCCGCGGCCGCCTTTCCGGGGCCGCTGTACACGCAATTCCGGGCGACCGGTTCGACGCTGCGCAACACGGGACCGTTCGAGATCTTCACCTACTGGCCGCTTGCGCAGGACGTGCGCCGCATGGCCGACGCGAACGACGCGGTGGTCGTCACGGACGGCTACGGCTTCTCGTCGTCGCTCGACTACGAAGCGGGGATCCCGCCGGTGTTCGTCGGCTACAACGCGCAAGGCCAGGAAGCGAAGCACTGGTACAACCCGGACATGCACCCCAAGCGCATCTTGTTCGTCGACAAGGAAGCGCTCGTGCCGGTCAAGGGCCGTCCCGAGACGTATCCCGGCCGCGACGATTTCAACCGGCGCTTCCATCTGGCGTGCCGGCGCGTCGAGCCGGGTCCGGGACTCGAATACTCCTACACGGATCCGACCGGTCACACGGTTCCGGCGCGCCGCTACTACTTGACGTGGTGCATCGATCCGCGGCCGAACGCGCTGCGCATCCTGCGCTGGGACGACCGAGTGTGAACGGGCCGGGGATCGACTACATTCCGCTCACGGCGCTGGCGGCGAAGAAGACGACGACGGCGGAGCTGCGCGCGCTGGCGTGCGAGCGGATGCGGCGGCTCGGCTATCCGTTCGTCGCGACGGAGTTCACGCCGGCCGGGGGCGCTTGCCGCTTCGACGTGATCGGCCTGGGCCGCTACACGCGCCAAGTCCGCATCTACGAAGTGAAATCGTCGCGGGCGGATTTCCTGGCCGACAAGAAGTGGCAGTCGTACCTGCCGTTTGCGACGCACTTCGCATTCGTCGCGCCGGCCGGGGCGATCCATCGCTGGGAACTCGACGGCGCGGTCGGCCTGATCGAGTACGGTCACCCGTCGTTCGAGCGGATGATTGCCAATCGCCGCTTCGGTTTCCGCATCCGCCCGGAAGACGCGCTGCGCGCGTCGCGCCCGGCGCGGCGCCTGCGCGACGCGGTCGCCGGCGACGAGTGGACGGCGCTGCTCGAGACCATCGCTTTCGGCCGGCCGTTGCCGGACGACGAACCCACCTTCACCGACGGAGCCGGTATTTGAGCGATCATCGCCCTTTCGCACTCCCCGACGCGCGGCCGCAGTACGGCCCCGACAAGACCGTCGACGTGCTGCACATCCACCTCGCTCTCCGGCCGGACATCGCGGCCGCGCGGCTCGAGGCCCGCTGCACGACGACGGTGCGCGCGATCGAGGATGGCGTCTCGCGGCTGGTGCTCGACGCGGTCGATCTGAACGTGACGGGCGTCTTCCGCGGCGACGCGGCGCTGCCGTTCCGCTCGGCCAGCCAGACGCTGGAGATCACGCTGGATCCGCCGTTGGCCGCCGGTGAAGAGGTGCAGTTCCGGGTCGACTACGCGGTGGAGCGCCCGCGCCGCGGGCTCTATTTCATCGAGCACGAGCCCAAGCACGTCTGGACGCAGAGCCAGGACTCCGACGCGCGCTCGTGGTTTCCGTGCTTCGACTATCCGGCCGAGAAGCAGACGACGTCCGCCGCGATCACGGTCCCGCGCGGGCACTTCGCGCTCGGCAACGGCGCCCTCGTCGAACGCACCGATGCCGGCGACGAAACCACGTTCCGCTACGAGCAGCGCATCCCGCACGCGACGTACCTGGTCACGATGGTGGCGGGACCGTTCAGCGAGATCGTGCAGCCGCACGCCGGCGTGCCGATGTACTACTACACGCTCCCCGGCCGCGAGGCCGACGGCGAGCGGGCCTTCGGCAAGACGCCGGCTATGCTCGACCTCTTCGAGCGCGTCATCGGCGTGCCGTATCCGTACGAGCGGTATTCGCAGATCGCGGTAGCCGACTTCATCTTCGGCGGGATGGAAAACACCGCCGCGACGACGCAGACCGACCGCGTGCTGCACGACGAGCGCGCGCACCTGGACTACTCGGCCGAGTATCTGGCCGCGCACGAGCTGGCGCACCAATGGTTCGGCGACCTCGTCACCTGTCGCGATTGGGCGCAAGCGTGGCTCAACGAGGGCTTCGCGACGTACTTCGAGGCCGTCTGGCTCGAGGCGCATCGCGGCTGGGACGAATATCTCTACGACGTCTACGGGACCGTGAAGCGCTATCTCGAGGAGGACGGTGAGCGCTACCGGCGCCCGATCGTCTGCAACATGTTCCGCGATCCGATCGAGCTGTTCGACCGGCATCTGTACGAAAAGGGCGGCGCCGTGCTGCACATGCTGCGCGGCGAGCTCGGCTGGGGGCGGATGCAGCGGTCGCTGAAGCGGTACGTCGACGACAACGCCGGCCGCAACGTCGAGACGATCGACCTGATCCGCGCGATCGAACGAGAGACGGGCCGCAACACGCGGCGCTTCTTCGCCCAATGGGTCGAGCGCGGCGGACATCCCGAGATCGAAGCCTCGTATCGCTGGGACGGCGAGCGCAAGACGGCGCTCGTGACGATCGCGCAGAAGCAGAAGATCGACGACGCGGCGGCGGCGTACGCGTTCGACATCGAAATCGGTTTCGTCCTCGACGCTCCGGCCGCGATCGCGAGCGATGCGGGCGAGCAGCCGATGCCGGGCGAGACGCGCGTGCGGCTACGCGTGGAACGCGCGCCGCAGACGTTCGCGATCGCGCTCGAGCGCGAGCCGGCGCTGGTGCGCATCGATCCCGCGGCCTGGATTCTCGCAGATTGGACGTCGGCGCTGGGAACCGACGCGCACGCCGCGATTCTGCGCGGCGATCCGTCGCCGATCGCCCGCATCCGCGCCGCCAAGGCGCTCGCCAAAGACGGCGGCCGCCTCGCGCGCGAGGCGCTGGCCGCGGCGCTCGCGCACGATCCGTTCTGGGGGGTCGCCGCCGAGGTCGCCGCGGCGCTGGGAGCATCCCGCGCTCCGTCGGCGCGCGCGATGCTCTTGGCGAACGCGCAGCACGCGCACCCGAAGGTGCGCCGCGCGGTCGCCGACGCGCTAGGCGCTTTCCGCGATGCGGAAGTTGCCGGAGCGCTGCTCGAGCTGCGCGATGACCCGTCGTACTTCGTGGTTGCCGCAGCGCTCCAGGCCCTCGGCAAGACGCGCGACCCGCGTGCGTTCGACGCGCTCGTCGCGGGCGTCGCGACGCCGTCCTGGAACGAGGTGATCGGCGCGGGCGCGGTGCGCGGTCTGGGAGCGCTGGCTGACGAGCGCGCACTGCCGGTGCTGCTCGATGCGCTGCGCCCGCAACGGCCGGAGGCGCTGCGCCGGGCCGCCGTCGGCGCGATCGCGGAATTGGGGACGCTGGTGGAAGCGGCGCGTGCCCCAGCGGTCGAGGCGATCGATCAGGCGCTGCGCGATCCCGCCTACTTGGTGCGGAGCTCGGCCTTCGCGGCTGCGGAGAAACTCGGCGATGCGCGGCTGCTGACGTCGCTCGATGCGCTCGCGGCGAGCGAGGACGACGGACGGCTGCGCCGCGATGCCGCTGAGGCGGCGCTGCGCGTGCGCGAAGAGCAGTCGAAACCCGCCGAAGTCGTGCGCTTGCGCGAAGAGCTGGATCGACTGCGCGCGGAAGCGGCGGCGCTGCGCGAGCGCTTCGACGCATCGAATGTTGGTGCGTAGGGCTGCTGCGGCGATCGTCGCCGCAGTACTGCTGTCATCGTGCGGACCGCGCGCTACCGTCTCGCACACCCCGACCCGTCCGACGCCGATCGCGGCGGCACCGCATGCGCCGGGATGGAGCGCGCGCGACGTCGGCGCCTTGCAGGCGCAACTGCGCGGTGTGCTCGGCGCGTCCGCTTTGGCAACCGGCGGGCTCGCCGTGCTCGACGCGCAAGGTCGTGCGCTCTTCGTCCGTCGCGAGCGGACGCCGCTGGCGCCGGCCTCCACCTTCAAGCTCGTCGTCGGTGCGACGGCGCTCGAAACGCTCGGACCCCAATATCGCTTCGCCACGACGTTCGAAGCGCTCGCCGAGCCCGCGAGCGGCACGCTCGGCGGCGATCTCTACCTCGTCGGGAACGGCGATCCCACGCTGACCCGCGACGATCTGCGCGCCGGTGCCGGAGCGCTCGCGCAAGCGGGCGTGCGCGCAATCGACGGCGACGTCGTCGCGGACGCCTCGGCGTTCGCCGGGCGCGAGGTGAACCCGGCATGGGAACCGGACGATCTGCAGTACGGGTACGCCGCGGGGACGAGCGCGCTGGCGCTCGATCAGGGAACGGTGGAATTCCACATCGTTCCGACGGTCGTCGGCGGGCCGGCGCGCATCCTCGCGCTGCCGGCGTCGACGACGGTGCGGGTGGTGGGCGGAATCGTCACATCGTATGCCACGCTGCTGCAGATCCAGCGCGATCCGCTGCGCAACGACTTCACCTTCGAAGGCCACGTCGCCGCCGGCGCCGAGCAATCGTTCTGGCGTCCGGTGACCGGTCTGCCGCAGTACGCCGCCGACGTCGCGCGCGTGATGCTGCGCCAACGGGGAGTCAACGTTCGCGGCGGGGTGCAGACCGGGATCGCGCCGGTCGCGCCGTTCGTTCTGTGGCGCCATCGCTCCGCGCCGCTGCGCGCGATCGTCCCGGAGATGATGCTGACGTCGAACAACCATTACGCGGAGCAGCTGCTGCGTGCCGTCGGCGAGACGCGCGGAGTAGGCACCGTATCGAACGGCGCTGCGGTCGAGCGCGCGGTGATGACGCGCGACGGCGTACCGCAGGGAGGTCTGCGCATCATCGACGCCAGCGGGCTGGCGCCGACCGACCGGATCGCGCCGCTCACGCTGGCGATGCTTTTGGCCCGGACGGCGGTCGAGCCGGTCGGGCCGGTCTTCATCGCCTCGCTGCCGCGGGTCGGGATCGAAGGAACCGTGCGCTGGCACCACCTCACCGATGCGCTCGGCCGGGCCCGTGCCAAGAGTGGGCATATCGAAAACGTCAACGCGCTGGCCGGCTATGTCGAGACGCGGCGCCACGGGCGCGTCGCTTTTGCCTTCATCCTCAACGACCGTCGCGCCGACGACGGACCCGTGTACACCGGAATCGACCGCGCGCTCGACATCCTCGCGCGCAGCTGATTCCAAGAGAGAAAAGAGACGACGATGCAAGGTCTCGACGCCGCCCTGCTGGCGCGAATTCTGACCCGCGCGCTGCGGCGGGGCGGCGACTTCGCCGACGTGTTCTTCGAGCACCGGCTCGTGCAGACGTTCCGGCTCGAGGAAGGCCGCATTCGCGAAGCCTCGTCGAGCGTCGTGCGCGGGGTGGGCGTCCGGCTGGTCGTCGGGGAGCGGGCGGGTTTCGCCTATTCCGACAATCTCGACGAGAATTCACTGCTGCGCGCCGCCGAGGCTGCCAGCTTGATCGCGCGCGACGGCCGCGCCGCAGGCTCCGTTGCCGATCTCGGCGCGCAGCCCGCGCCCGCGCTCTACGAGCCGCACCCCGACGAACCGGCCGATTCCGCGCGCTACGTCGAACTCTTGGCGCGCGCGGACGTCGCGGCGCGCGGGTTCGATCCGCACGTCGCGTCGGTCAACGCCTTCATCACCGACGAACTGCAGCACGTGCAGATCGCGACGAGCGACGGGCGCATCGTGACCGATCGCCGGCCGCTCGTCACGCTCGGCGTGCAAGTCGTCGCGAAGGACGGCGGCCGGCGTGAAAACGGTTACGTCGGCGACGGCGGACGGACCGCGATCGACGTGTACGAAGGGCGCACGCCGGAATCGATCGCGCGCGAGTCGGCGCGCATCGCCACCGTCAAGCTGGACGCGCGCGACGCGCCGGCCGGCGAGATGCCGGTCGTCATCGGTCCGGGCGGCGGCGGCGTCCTGCTGCACGAGGCCGTCGGACACGGTCTCGAAGCGGACTTCAACCGCACCGGGACGTCGCTCTACAGCGGGCGCGTCGGCGAGCGCGTGGCGAGCGAACTGGTGACGATCTACGACGACGGCGACTTGCTGGGCGAACGCGGCACGGTCGCGGTCGACGACGAGGGAACGCCCGGCAGTCACAAGGTGCTGGTCGAGGCCGGGATCCTGCAAGGCTACATGCAGGACCGGCTCAACGCGCGCTTGATGGGCGTCGCGTCGACCGGCAGCGGACGGCGCGAATCGTTCCGCGTCCTGCCGCAGCCCCGCATGTGCAACACGTACATGCCGAGCGGAACGTCGACGCCCCAGGAGATCGTGGGCTCGATCGAGCGCGGACTGTACGCGACCTCGTTCAGCGGCGGTCAGGTCGAGATCAGCAAAGGCGACTTCGTCTTCATGATCGCTGAGGGTTATTTGATCGAGAACGGCCGGATCACGGCGCCGGTGCGCGGTGCGACGCTGGTCGGCAACGGACCGCGCGCGATGGAGAAGGTCACCATGGTCGGCAACGACGCGCGGCTTGCGAATCGGTCCTACACCTGCGGGAAGGGCGGACAGCGCGTGCCGGTCGGGGTCGGGATTCCGACCGTCAAACTTGCGTCGTGCACCGTCGGTGGAACGGCGCGATGAACGACGTGCGCGACGAAGCGCTGGCGCTCGCCGACGAGACGATCGCGCTGATGCGGGCGGCCGGCGCGAGCGACGCGGAGGCGACGGTGTCGGTCGTCGACCGGTTCTCCTGCGAAGCGCGCGGTGGGGAACTGACCAAACTGCAGCGCTCGCGCGGGCGCACGCTCTCGGTCCGCGCCTTCGTCGGGACGCGCCGGGCAGCGTTCTCGACGACCGACGCGAGCCGTGACGGCGTCGCCGAGCTGGCCCGGCGCGTGGTCGCGGCGGCGGCATTCGTCGGCGAAGATCCGCACGCGGGGCTGCCGGACGCGTTCGCCGACGACGGCGTCTGCGATCACGACTTGTTCACGGTCGCGCCGGACGTCGCGGAACGCGACGACGAGGAGAAGATTGCCGAAGCGCTCGGGATGGAGCGCACGATCCGCGAGGCCGACGATCGGATCACCAACTCGCAAGCGTCGCGGGTCGGCGATGCGATCGCGTCGTGGGCCCTGGCGAACACGCGGGGTTTCCGCGGCGTCAGCCAGGGAACGACCGTCTCGCGGTCATCGGCGCCGATCGCGCGGGACGGCGACCGGAAACGCATCGGGAACTACGGCACGGCGGCCCGCGGCTGGGCGACGGCCGAGGCGGCGCAGGCCGTCGCGCTGCACGCGGTGCATCGCGCGCTCGCGCTCTGCGGCGCGCGCAAGCCGGCGACCATGCGTGTGCCGGTGATCTTCGAGCGCGACGTCGCAGCGGCGGTGATCGCCGACGTGTTCTCGGCGCTGAACGCCGCCAACGTCGCGACCGGCAACTCGTGGCTCGCCGACCGAATCGGCGCGCGGATCGGCAGCGAGCGGGTGACGATCGTCGACGACGGGCGGCTGCGCGGCGGGTTGGGTACCTCGCCGTTCGACGCCGAGGGTACGCCGACGCGCGAGACCGTCGTGTTCGAGGGCGGCGAGCTGCGCACGTACCTGAGCGATGTCTATTGGGGACGCCGGCTCGGGATCGCATCGACCGGAAACGCGGCCGGGGGCGGCGTCGGCGCGAACAACCTGTTCCTGGTTCCCGGGAACGGTACGCTCGACGATTTGGTGGCGAACACGGAGCGCGGCGTGCTGGTACTGGATACCATCGGCTTCGCGACGGAGCATGCCAGCGGCGTCTACAGCCGCGGGGCCCGCGGCATCTACATCGAAGACGGCGTGCCGATGTATCCGATCGACGAGTTCACGATCTCTTCGACGCTCCCCGAGATGCTGGCCGGCATCGACGCGGTCGCCGGCGATCTGCGTTTCGACGGAACGATCGTCTCGCCGTCGTTCCGGGTCGCCGAGATGACGGTCAGCGGGAGTTGACGCCGGCGGCCGATGCCGCGGCGCCGACCCCGTCCGAAAACCGGCTCGTGGTGCGGCGCTTCAGCGAAGAAGAGACGGCGAATCCGTACGTCCCGCGCGGCATCGACGTGCGGCTGAGCCTGTCGATAAGCATAGGCGGAAGCGAAAGCTTGTTGACGCCGTCGCTTCGGCCGCCGCCGCCGGAGGTGACCGACGAGCTCGGCGTGCCGTTTCTCGATCCGCCCTATGCCTTCGGACTGGTTCGCGCAGCAAAACCGCCGGCGCAAGCGCCCCCGTCTGCGACGGGATCGGGATTGCAGGTGATCGGTGCGACGGCAACGCGGAGCGCGGTCTATGCCGTGACGCTGCTCGGACGAGAATCGCTCGACGAGCACGCAGCCTATCACCTCCGGCTGGCGCCGCTGCGCGATCCCGGCCGAAACCGGCTGCGCGACCTGTGGGTCGACGTCGACTCGTACGTTACGCGAAAAGCGCGCGTCTCGGGAAACTTCATCGACGAACCGCTCGCGTCGACCCCGTGGACGATCGGGTTTCGAACGATCGGCGACGCGCAGTACATCGCCACGGAGCGCGCCGAGCTTCCAATCCGCTACAAGGCGCGCCGCGCCTATGACGAGGCGAGCATCAGCTTTGAGCAGGTGACGCCGGAGACCGGAGGCGACCCGCTCGCGATGCGCCTCGGCATGCCGCCGGTCGAGAGCGGCCTGCGGGAACCGCCGCGCTGACCGCGGCGGGAGCAGGTGTGGAGCTTCGCGGAACAGACGCTCCATGCTGGATCCGACCGCTCGCGCCTTTCTCGACCAGGTCGCCGCGCTGAAGCGGCCGCCGATCGAAACGATGCCGCTGGCCGACGCCCGCGCGCTCTTCGAGGACACGTTCGCGCGGCTGGCGGGCCCGCCGGTCGACGTCGGCCACGTCCAGGACGTTCAGGCGCCCGGCCCGCGCGGTCCGATTCCGATCCGCATCTACACCCCGCTCGGCACGAACGGCGCGCTTGCGCTCTTCGTCTTCATCCACGGCGGCGGATACGTGTGCGGCAGCCGCAACAGTTACGACGCGGTGTGCCGCTTGCTGACGCAGGAGAGCGGCTGCGTCGTCGCGTCGGTCGACTATCGCCTTGCGCCGGAGTTCCCGGCGCCGGCGCCGTTCGAGGATTCGTACGCGGCGTTCGTCTGGCTCGCTACACACGCGGCGGAGTTCGGCGCGGACGGCACGCGCATCGCGATCGGCGGCGACAGTGCCGGCGGCGGCCTGGCTGCGAACGTCACGCTGAAGGCGCGCGACACCAACGGACCGGCGATCGCGCACCAGCTGCTGGTCTATCCGGCTGTCTCGAACGACGTCGAGAGCGAATCCTACAGAGCGTACTCGGAGGGCCACTTCCTCACCGGCGAACGCATGGCGTTCTACTGGAACGCCTACGTGCAACAACCGGAGATCGCCGAACAGCCCTACGTGCTGGCCGCGAAGGCAGCGACGCTGCGCGGCCTGCCCCCCGCGACGATCGTGCTGGCGGAATGCGATCCGCTCTACAGTGAAGGCGTCGCGTACGCGCAACGCCTGCGCGCGGACGGCGTGCCGGTCGAACTGCGCGTCTATGACGGCATGATCCACGCGTTCTTCTCGTTCACCGGTCTCTTCCCGCAAGGCCGAGAAGCCGTCGTCGCCGCCGCCCGCACGATCGGCGAAGCGCTCGCGGTCGAGCCGACGTTGTCACGCTGAGGTTTGTGCGACCAGGTCGGCGAACGCGTCGCGGATCTCTGCGACGTCGATTGCGAGCGTGTCCGCACCGACGGCGAGTTCGAACGACCAGACGCGCGGGTCGGCCGTGGCCGCGAGGTTCGGCCCGAAGAGCTGGATTCCGTGCGACGCCTCGATCGCGTCGCGCGCCGCGACGAGCGCGGTGCGGTCTCCCCGGAGGAACACCGCGAACGCGTTGCACCCCGGCGGGTCGGCGCTGATGCCCATCCCGGGGACGTCGCGCAGCGCGGCCGCGATCAGCACGGCGCGCGCGTGGTATTCCGCCATGCGCGGTAGCTCGCGGCGCAGACCCTCGCGCGCGGCGACGGCATACGGGTAGGCGCGATACGGGATCGCGCCGGCGCGCTCGATCCACACGCGCGCAGCGGCGATCGTCTCGGCGTCGCCGGCGAGCGCCGCTCCCGCGAGCCCGTGCAATCCCTTATAGAACGACACGTACACCGTGTCGGCGAGCGCGGCGATCGCTGCCGGCGAACGGCCGTAGCCGGGCGCCGCTTCCCAGAGCCGTGCACCGTCGAGATGAAACGCCGCGCCGAGGCGTCTGGTCGCATCGCCGATTGCCACGAGTTCATCCCAGGGCGGCGACAGAAAACCCGCTCGGCGGAGCGGGAGTTCGACGACCACTGCGGCGAGCGGTTCGCGCACCGCGCTGACGTCGGCGGCGCTGAAGGGCGTCGCGAGCGCGCCGACGCGCGCGACGCGCAAGCCGTAGAGCGCTCCGATGGCGTCCTTTTCGTCCTCGACGATGTGCGAGCGCGGGTGCGCCGCGACGAGCGCGCGGCCGCGCCGGTCGGCGTGCACGCGCAACGCCGAGAGTTGCGCCGCCTTGCCGCTGATCGAGAAAATCGCGGCTTCCTTCCCCAGCACCGCCGCGACCTCGTGCTCGAGTTCCTTGATGACGGCGCCTTCGCCGTAGGAGTCCGGTTCGGTGTCCGCAGCGAGCGCATCGCTCAAGCGGCGCAGCTCGCCGGCCGCATCGCGCGTGCCGCGGCGAGAGAGGAAGCGCATCGGGCGTTCTTGTTCGATCACGCCCGGCGCCTTCGACGCCCCTTCGACAAGCTCAGGTTGACTGGAAACGATCAGGGTGAGAGGGAGGACCGGTTTGCGGGGGCGGAACCGGAACGCACGGTCGGCACGCGCCGGACCGTCGGGACGGCCTCGACCGCGTACACTTCGACCGGTTCGCGCTTCCCGCGCACCGGCTGCGGGCCCAGCGAGCGCATCCGATACCGGTCGGCATCGCGCACCGCGCGGATCACGTCGTGGGTTGCGACGACCGGCACGTCCATCCGCTTCGAGAGGCCTTCCACCCGCTTCGCGGTGTTGACGGTGTCGGAGACGACGGTCGTGTCGATGTGCAGCGCGTCGCCGACGGCCCCGAAGGTGACGGGCCCGGTGTGCAGGCCGACCCCGACCTCGATGAGCGGCCCGGTCGTTTCACTGTTGAGATCGCGCACGGCCGCCTGGAGCGCCAGCGCCGCATCGAGCGCGTCCTCGACGTTGCGCGGAAAGAGCGCCATGTAGCCGTCGCCCAGATACTTGTCGACGCTGCCGCGATGTTCGCGGATGACGCGCGCGGAACGGGCGAAGAAGCCCGCGATCAGGACGAACGCCTCCTCGGAGGAGAGCGTCTCGGTCAGCGCGGTCGAATCACGGATGTCGGCGAACAGTACGGTCATCTGCTCGGTGGCACGATCGCCGAGCGTGACGTCGGCGAGCGACGTGCGGCCCAGGCGATCGACCAGCGTTCGGGGCAGAAAGCGGCCCTTGGCCGCGCTCTCGCGCTCGAGCGCCGCCCAGAGCCGGGCCGGCCGGTCGCGGGTCGCGCCGACGATCGTCTGGGCGAACCGCGCCGCGCCGGCGAGCCCGACGACCAGCCAAACGCCCGCCAGGACGCCTTCAAAGTCGGCCGTCGCGATGACGGCCCCGATAAGGGCGGCGGCTGCCGCTTCGCCCGCCTCCCGGCGGCGGCGCAAGGCGGGGCCGGTGGCGACCGCGACGATGGCGAGCGTGACGAGGGCACCGACGCCGGCCGCGGTGAGCGGGCTCATATCTTTAGGATGCCCTGAAAGGAGCGGAATCGTCGACGGCCGAGCGCCCAGTCGGGACGCTTTCCGAGCCGCCATACGTTCGGACCGTGCGAACTCAATAGGACACCCGCGTTGGGATACCGTACCCGACCTTCGATGGCCAACGCACCTTCGATCGGCACGCAGCTCGTCATGCGCTTGGAGACCCCGAACACCCCGGGGTCCTTTGGTATTCTCGCTTCGGCGATCGGCGACGCCGGGGGCATAGTCGGCGCGGTCGACACGCGTACCGTCGGAAAAACGACGATCGTCCGGGACGTCACCGTCGAGGTCCGCAGCGAGGCGGTGGGCGATGAGGTGCGGCATGCGATCGAGCGCCTCGACGGGGTCCGCATCCTCAACGTCTCCGACGCGACCTTCCTTGCCCACCTGGGCGGCAAGATCCGCACCGGGATCACGCGCCCGGTCAAGACGCGCCAGGATCTCTCGACGGTGTACACGCCGGGCGTCGCACGCGTCTCGAGCGCGATCGCCAAGGATCCTGCAAAGGCGTACGCGCTCACGATCAAGCGCAACACCGTGTGCGTCCTCACCGACGGCACCGCGGTGCTGGGTCTAGGCGACATCGGCCCCTACGGCGCAGCGCCGGTGATGGAGGGCAAGTGCATGCTCTTCAAACAATTCGCCGACATCGACGCGTTCCCCATCTGCCTGGACACGAAGAGCGTCGACGAGATCGTGCGTACGGCGAAGTTGATCGCGCCGATCTTCGGTGGGATCAACCTGGAAGACATCAGCGCGCCGCGCTGCTTCGAAGTCGAGCGCCGGCTGGTCGAAGAGTTGGACATTCCCGTCATGCACGACGATCAGCACGGCACGGCGGTCGTCATCCTCGCGGCGTTGATGAACGCGGCGGCCGTCGTCGGCAAGCGCATGGAAGATCTGACGATCGTCCTGACCGGCAGCGGTGCCGCCGGCACCGCGACGATCAAGATGCTGCTCGCCGCCGGCGTGCGCGACGTGATCGCGGTCGACCGCGAGGGCGCGCTCAGCCGCGATCAGGACTACTCCAACTCGCACTGGACGTGGCTCGCCGAGCACACCAACCGCGAGAATCGCCGCGGCTCGCTGCAGGACGTCCTCAAAGGCGCCGATGTGTTCATCGGCGTGAGCGCGCCCGGAATTCTCCAGCCCGAATGGCTCTCGACGATGGCGCGCGATCCGATCGTCTTCGCGATGGCGAACCCGACGCCGGAGATCATGCCGGACGTCGCGGCGCCGCACGTCGCGGTCATCGGCACCGGCCGCAGCGACTTCCCGAACCAGATCAACAACCTGCTCGCGTTCCCCGGAATCTTCCGTGGCGCGCTCGACTGCCGGGCGCGACGGATCACCGAAGGGATGAAGCTCGCCGCGGCGCGCGCGATCGCCGGGATCGTGGGCGACGAGCGCAGCGCCGAGTACGTGATCCCCAGCGTGTTCGATACGCGCGTCGTCGATGCCGTCGCGCGCGCGGTCACGCAGGCCGCAATCGATGACGGCGTCGCCAGGCGCGAACTGCTGATGCCGGACGATGAGGCAGCCGTGGAACCAGCGAGAACGCGTTGATGTCGGAACGGATCCTGATCATCGAGGACGACGCCGACGTCGCCGCCTTCGAAAAAGTGATCCTGGAGCGCGCCGGCTACGAAGTGCGTATCGCCAACACCGGATCGGCCGGGCTCGAAGCGGAGCCCGCCTTCAAGCCGGCGGTCGTCCTGCTCGACGTCGAGCTTCCCGACATCTCCGGGCTCGACGTCTGCACGTCGCTGGCGAACTCGTCCGATGCCTTCATCCTGATGGTCAGCGCGCATTCGAGCGAGAACGACGTGCTCAAGGGCCTGGGTCTCGGGGCCGACGACTACATCCGCAAACCGTTTTCGCCCAACGAGCTCGTGGCGCGCGTGCAGTCGTTTCTGCGCCGCCGCGAACGCTCGCGCAAGACCGAACAGGAAGGCCGGCTGCAGACCGGCGGCGCGACGATGGTGCGCGATTTTCACACGCTCGAGAACGGCGGCAAGAGCGTCACGCTGACCGCGCTCGAGTTCCGTCTGCTATGGTATCTCGCCGAGAACGTCGGCAAGCTGCTGACCCGCGCGCAGATCCTCGAACGCGTCTGGAACGACGTCTCGGGCGTGCCCACTCGCGTCGTCGACGTCCACGTCGCGGCGCTGCGCAAGAAGCTCAACGAAGTCGCGGCAACGCTCAACATCAGCAGCGTGCGGGGCATCGGATACCGGCTAGACGAGCGATGAAGGTCGCGATCGCGCTCGACAAGCGCGATCCGCGGCCGTTGTACGTGCAGATCGCCGATGCGCTGACCGCGGCGATCGAGTCCGGCACGCTTCCGGCAGACGAACGGCTGCCGCCGATCCGGACGCTCGCGCGCGATCTCGACGTCGCGCTGGTGACGGTATCGCAGGCGTACGAGATGCTGGCGGCGCGGGGGCGCGTCGTCTCGCGAGTCGGCCGCGGCACGTTCGTCGCGGCCCCGCCGGCGGAGCACGAGACGCCCTTCGCGCGCACGTGGGAACCATCGCTCGGGCGGTTCGCGCGCGGCGAGCGGATGGAGGGCGTGATGGATCGCCTCGCGCAGGCGCGCGCCCCCGGCGTGATCTCGCTGGCCTCCGCGCATCCGGCTCCCGAAACGTTTCCGATGGCCGAATTCGCGCGCGCGATGCAGCGCACGTTCGCCGAAGATCCGCCCGAAGCGATGCAGTACCGCGCGAACACCGGCGACCCCGACTTGTGCGCGACGCTGGCGGAAGGCTTGGTAGCGCGAGGCTGCGATGCGCGGGCCGAGGAGATCATCGTGACCTCCGGGGCGCAGCAGGCGGCGGATCTGATCGCCTCGGTGCTGCTGGCGGAGCGCGCCGTCGTGGCCTCGGAGTCGCCGACCTATCCCGGCACGCTCGGCGTGTTCGACGCGCGCGGTGCGAGCTACGTCGAAGTGCGCAGCGACGCCGACGGCGTGCGGATCGACGACGTCGAACGCGTTTTCGCCGAATACCGGCCGCGCTTGTTCGCCATCTGCCCGATCGCCGAGAATCCGACCGGCGCCGTGCTCCCGGCGCGGCGCGGCAAAGCGATCGTCGAGCTGGCGCGGCGCTACGACGTCGTCGTGCTCGAAGACCAGACCGGCTGGACGCTTGCGTACGATGGGCCGGCGCCGCCGCCGCTCGCCGCCTACGACGCCGACGGCCGCGTCGTGATGATGGAGTCGCTCTCCAAGTCGATCTTTCCGGCCCTGCGCATCGGCTATTTGCGCGTGAAGGGCGCGATGCGCGACTCGATCGAGGCCGCGAAGGTGCGCACCGACTCGTTCACCTCGACGCTGACGCAGCGCGCGCTCTGGCGCTACCTCCGTACGCCGGCGTATCCGCGTCACCTCAAAGCCGCGCGTGCGCTGTACCGTCACCGCCGCGATCTCTTCGTCGACGCGCTGACGGTTGGGCTGCCCTGGGCCGACATCCGTCCGCCCCAGGCGGGGACGAACGTGTGGCTGCGGCTCCCGCCTCGTCTCTCGACTCAGGCGGCATTCGAGGCATGTGCCCGCGAAGGTGTCCTGGTGATGCCCGCCGATCCGTTCTATCCAACCCGTAGCGGCCCAGCGGCGCTACGCCTGTCGTTCGGCGATCTCGACGATGCCGCGTTGCTGCAAGCCGCCCAGCGACTCACGCGCGCGCTTTCTTGAACAGCGAATGGAGACCATGAACCCGAACCGCCTCGCGCTTGCCGCCATGTTGATCGCGCTCGCCGCAAGCGCCGCGAACGCCGCACCGAAGCATCCCGCGGCCAAGCACGCCGCCGTGAGCGCGCCGGTGAGCTACGCCGCGCCGGCCGGCACGATGCCCGCCGGTCACCTGCGCGGGGCCACGTACGACGCGGTCCTGCCGTCGGGCCGCATCGTCACGCCGCTCGGCGAGAGCGTGCTGACCGGGATGAACGCGCTCGGCGCGGTGCTCACGCCCAACGGACGCTTTGCGATCGTGACGTGCGACGACGAGCGCGAGGGTGCCGTCCATTCGCTCGTCGATCCCGCTGCGACCGGTGGTTTTTCGCTCGCGATCGTCGACGTCGCGACGATGCACGTGGTCGAGCGCTATCGCGCGACGGGTGAGAAATTCTGGGTCGGCGTTGCGGCGCTGGCGGATCCGCAGCAGCCGGCGCGTACGCTGGTGCTCGCCTCCGGCGGACCGGCCAACGTCGTCTACGCGTTCGATCTCGACGCAAACGGTCACCTCACCGTCGACGCGCAGCACGTCATCGCGATGCCCGTGCCGCCGAATCCCGCGTTCGCCGACCGCGGCCACAGCTATCCCGGCACGATCGTGCTCTCGAAGGACGGCCGTCGCGCGTACGTCGTCAACGAAGCCGCGGGGAGCGTCAGCGCGATCGACACTTCGACGCGCACCGTGACCGGTCCGACGCAGGGCGTCGGCTTCTTTCCGTTCGGCGCGACGCTGGCCGGCGAACGGCTCGTCGTGACGAACGAGGGACTCATGCGGTATGCGAACCTGCCGCAGCCCGGGACGGCCCCGCCGTTCCGCGCCGTCACCCCCGACATGGCGCACGCCTCGGCGCTCTCGTTCGTGCCGCTCGCGCCGACCGGCGATTTCGCGACTCTCCCCGCTGCGAGTTCCGCGCTTGCGATGGATCCCGCACCCGACGGCGTGACGAACGTCGGCGGCGCGCATCCCTCCGCGATCGTCGCGACGTCCGACGGCGCATACGCCTACGTCGCGATGACCAACGTCGACCGCATCGCCACCGTCGCGCTGACCGGGACGCCGCGCGTCGTCGGCGGCACCGAGCTGCGCTTGTTCGACAAAGGCCCCTACGGTATGCAGCCGGCCGCGCTGGTGCTCTCGCGCGACGGGACGCGGCTGTACGTCGCGCTCGCCGGCGTCAACGCGGTGGCGGTGATCGACGCGCGCGATCCGGTTCACCTGCACCGGCTCGGGCTGATCCCGACCGGCTGGTATCCGACCGCGCTCGCCCTAGCCGCCGACGACCGCACGCTTTTCGTCGTCAACACCAAGGGCTACGGCCACGATCCGGGCTACACCGGAGATCCGCCGCAGGCCGATTCCAACGCCGTCTGGTCGACGCTGCAGCGCGTCGACCTGAGCGCCGTGCGGCTCGGCAGCGCGACGATGAGCGCGCTCGCCAACACGCGGCGGGTCGTGCGCACGCCGGTCCGCTACCCCAAAGGAATCACGCACGTCGTCGTGATCCTGGAAGAGAACAAATCGTTCGACGCGATGCTGGGCGATCTGGGACCGCCGCATGGCGATCCGTCGATGACGTTCTTCGGGCGCAGCATAACGCCGAATCTGCACGCGCTCGCCGAGCGCTACGGGCTCGCCGCGAACATCTTCGCCGACGCGGAGGAATCCGACGCGGGACACCAGTTCTTCGCCGGCGGTATGGCGACGCTCTATTCCGAGCGGACATTGTACGCGAAAGGCGGCCGCGCGCCGCTGGTCAACAAGAACGAAGATCCGGAGGACTATCCGCGGCTGGGATACGTCTTCAACGCGCTGGCGCGCCGGCGGATCCCGTTTCGCGACTACGGTGACCTGATCCGGGTCAGCGGCTACGACGAAGGTCAGGCACTCGATCCGAAGACCGACGATCCGCAGTTCGCCGGGGTCCAGGATCGCGACGCGCCGACGCAAGGTCTCGGCGGCCAGTATTCGCTCGACGTTCCGGCGCCGGCGGTGCTCGACGGACACGTCGACCTCAACTATCCGGGCTGGAACCTGCGCATCCGCGACGAGCGGCGGGCGAAGGAATTCATTCGCGATTACTCAGCGCTCGTCGCGCAAGGCCACCAGCCGCGGTACACATACATCTGGCTGCCGGCCGACCACGGCGGTTTCGGGCCCGGCATCCCGCCGATCCCCGAAGAGGTCGCCGACGGCGACCGGGCCCTCGGTGCGATCGTGCAGTACCTCTCGCACCTGCCGTCGTGGAAGCAGACGGCGCTCTTTGTGATGCCCGACGACGCGCAATCCTCGCGCGACCACGTCGATGCGTACCGCACGTACGCGATCGTCGCGGGTCCGTACGTCAAACGGCACTTCGTCGGCACGCGCCATCTCTCGACGGTCAGCGTGCTCAAGACCACGGAGCAGCTGCTGGGCTTGGGAACGCTCGCACTCGGCGATCTGCTCGCCACCGACATGAGCGACTTCTTCACCGCGGCCGGCGGCGACGCGGGACCCTACGACGCGATCCCGGTCCCGAACCAGACCGCGAGCGCCGAAGGCGCCCGCATCGCCGCACTGCTGGCAAAAACCGATCAGAGCAAGGCTGACGCGGACACCGCCCGCGGCGCCCGGCTGGTCGAATACTCCCGGTGCGCCGACCTGCTGGCGGCGCGGCGTGCGTCGATGACGCCGTTCGCGTACGGCCGTGCGCAGGGCGAATTGTTTGCCCGGGCGGCGGCGGTGGTGCGCTAGCGGTCATTTCGGCGGGTAAGGCAGCACTATGCGCGACGTCGCTTCGTTGATCTTGCGGCTCGGCCTGGCGATCGTGATGTTCCCGCACGGCGCACAGAAGGCGCTGGGCTGGTTCGGCGGTCCGGGCATCGCGGCAACCGTCGGAGACTTCACCACAGCCATGCACCTGCCGGTGGCCGTCGCCTACCTGGTGATCGCGGCCGAGTTCGTCGGCCCGATCCTGCTCGTACTCGGCGTCTTCACCCGCCTCGCGGCGCTGGCGATCGGCGTCGACATGTTCGTCGCTGCGGTGCTGGTCCACGCGCGGAACGGATTCTTTCTGAACTACAGCGGCCACCAAGCCGGCGAGGGGGTGGAGTTCCACATCGCGATGGTGACGATCGCGCTCGCGCTCGTCATCGGTGGGGCAGGCCGCTTCGCGCTCCTACCGCGGACCTGACGGCGGCCCGAGGGTGTCGGGCCTCGCGGGCGAAACCGGACATGTCGTGACCGTGAAGCCCATCGCCGCCCCGTTTGTCTCCTCCGACGCCGGCGCCCTCGCCGGCGCCCTCGTGCTGCGCCCCTCGACCGCCGTGGACCGCCTTCGGCCGGTGAAGGGTGAACCCTCGCCGATCGCGGATCGCGCGATCGAACAGCACGCCGTGCTGGTCCGCACGCTGGAAGACCGCGGCGTCACCGTCCATCAGATCGACCCGGTCAGCGAAGCGCCGTCGGAGTCACTGGTTGCCGACTGCGCGATCGTGCTCCCCAAAGGCGCGGTGATCGCGCGCCCTTCGCAGCCCGAGCGGCGGGCCGAGACGGCCGCGGTCGAACGCCGCCTGGCATCGCTCGGCATTCCGATCTTGGCGCGGATCGAACCGCCCGGCGTCCTCGACGCGACCGACGTCGCCGTCGCGCCGGGCCGCATCTTCATCGGTGTCCCGCTGCCCGGTGCCGGGCTCCGCGCGCGATCGAACGAGCTCGGCCGGCGGCAGCTCGAAGCGATCGTGACGCAGCACGGCTACACGGTGGAGGAACTCGCCGTCGCCCGCGACGTCCCGCGGCTGCGCGACGTGTTCTCCGTCATCGCGTCCGACACGGTCGTGGCCGCCCCCGATCGCGTCGACCTCGTTCCGGTGACGGGCTTTCACGTCATCGAGCTCCCGCGCGGCGAAGAATTCGCCGCCGGCGTGCTGCCGCTCGGCGAACGCCGCGTCTTGGCCAATCTGCGCTTCCGCGAGTCGCTCGCAATCATGCGCAAGGCGAAGATCGCGGTCGAAGCGATCGACTTGTGGGAATTCGGCAAGGCCGGTTTCGGACCGTTCTCGCTCGTCCTTGCCGTGAAGCGCACCTCGAACGATGCGCGTCGCGATACTCTCTGATATCCACGGCAATCTCCATGCGTTGAACCGGTGCATCGAGGACCTCGCGTCGCGCGGCGGGGCGGACGTGCTCGTTGCCGCCGGCGATCTGTGCATGGACGGACCGAAGCCGCGCCAGGTGCTCGAGCGCCTGCGCGAACTCGGCGCGGTCGCTCTGCGCGGCAATACCGACCGCATGGTCGGACTCTCCGATCGCAACTCGCTCGACCCCGAAGACGCGCGCGCGGTGAAGTGGGTGCGCAAGCGCATCGGGCGCGAGTGGGCGATTTGGCTCGCCGAATTGCCGGCCTCGGTCCCGTTCGGAGGGGGCGAAAGCGGCCTGCTGGTCTGTCATGCCAACCCGAAGAACGACGACGAACACGTGTGGCCGAACGCCGACGACGAGCAGCTTGAGCGGCTCTTCGGCGACGCCGTCCAGCGCACGTTCGCGTTCGGCCACCTGCACCTGCCGTACGTGCGCGTGTGGCGCGGACGGACGCTGGTGAACGTGGCGTCGGCGGGGCTGCCGAAGAACGGCGATCCGCGTGCGCACTACGCGATCCTCACCGAACGCGCAGGCGGCTGGGAAGTGCAGTCGCGGCTGGTCGATTTCGACGTGCGCAAAGTCGCGCGGCAGCTGAAGAGGAGCGGTATCCCCGACCTCGAGGTGCGCCTCACGACGCTGCGCCGTCACCGGTATCCAAAGCTCGGCTTGCCGGGTTCGTTGATTCCGTGAGCATCCCAGCACTCAAGATCGACGGGCTCGTCAAGCGGTACGGAGATTTCACGGCGGTCGACGGCATCTCGTTCGAGGTTGCCGAGGGCGCCTTCTTCGGTTTGCTCGGGCCCAACGGCGCCGGCAAGACGACGACGATCAACGCGATCGTCGGGTTGGCGAAGATCACTGCGGGTTCGATCGCACTGTTCGGGCACGACGTCGAGCGCGACTGGCGAATCGCGCGCCGGCAAGTCGGCCTGGCGCCGCAAGAGTACAACTTCGACCGGTACCTCAACATTCGCGACGTGCTCATTTTTCAGGCCGGTTACTACGGCATCAAGGGGGCGGCGGTTGCCAGACGCGCCGACATGCTGCTCGAGCGCTTCGGTCTCTCCTCGAAGGCGAAGCAGGAGTACACGAAGCTCTCCGGCGGAATGAAGCGGCGGCTGACGCTGGCGCGCGCGCTGATCCACGAGCCGCGCTTGGTGATCCTCGACGAACCGACCGCCGGCGTCGACGTCGAGCTGCGGCTCGAACTCTGGTCGCTGCTGCGCGAGCTCAACACGAACGGGACGACGATCATCCTGACAACCCATTACCTCGAAGAGGCCGAAGAGCTCTGCGACCGGATCGGGATCATCCAGAGCGGGAAGCTCATCGCGCTCGAGGAGACGCAGCACCTGATCGGCGACGGCTCGCTGCAGGACATCTTCCTGGAGCTCACCCGCCGATGATCGTGAACACGGTCGGGTTCGAAACGCTCGTGCGCCGAGAGATCGTGCGCACGTTCTCGATCATCAATCAGGTGATCTGGCCGCCGGTCATCCAGACGCTGCTGTACGTCTTCGTCTTCGGCTTGGCGCTCGGCAGCCGGATCCAGAACGTGCAGGGCGTCTCCTACGCGCAGTTCCTGATCCCTGGGCTCATCATGCTGCAGGTGATCGACCAGACCTACAGCGAGAGCTCGTCGTCGGTCTTCCAGGGCCGGTTCATGAATTCGATTCAGGAACTGCTGATCGCGCCGCTCTCGGCGATCGAGATCGTTCTCGGTTACGTCGTCGCCGGGGTCGTGCGCGCGGTGTTCATCGCGCTCCTGATCACCGTGCTCGGCATCGTCTTCGTCCACACCGCGCCGACCAATTGGTGGCTGTATCTGCTCACGATCGTGTTGGTCGCGGTCCTGTTCTCGTCGCTCGGGATCGTCTTCGGCCTCTTGGCCGAGAAGTTCGATCACATCGCCGTGCTGACGACGTTCTTCATCACGCCGCTGGTGTTCGTCGGCGGCGTGTTCACCTCGATGGCCTTCCTGCCGCCCGTGGTGCAGAAGATCTCGCTGGTCAACCCCATGTTCCACATGATCGACGCGTTCCGGTACAGCTATACGAGCCGCGGCGACGAGCCGCTCGCGGTCGCGCTCACGGTCGTCGTCGTCCTCGCCGCGGCGGCGTTCACCATCGCACTGCGGATGACGGCCGCGGGCGTGAAGCTGCGAGCCTGATCGGGCTCAACCGGCGCATTCGACGTCATCTCTCGCTGTCGAGGCTGGCCATCGCCGGGGCGGGATATCGGGCGCCGGCAGCAGCGTCTTTAGGTATCGCTCGTTCGATTGCGGCGATGTTTTCGGTGGTCAGCTTCACGTCGAGCGCCCCGAGCGCCTCGGCGAGACGGTCGCGGCGGCGCGCGCCGACGAGCGGCACGATGTCGTCACCGCGGGCGGCAACCCACGCAATCGCGACTTGTGCGACCGTGACGCCGAGTGCTTCTGCGACTTTGCGCAAAGCCTCGACGAGTGCAAGGTTCGCGTCGGCGTTGGCACCCTGGAAGCGCGGACTGTACGTGCGGAAGTCGTTCGGTGCGGTGGCGTCTTTTTGCCAGTGACCGCTGATGAGACCGCGTGAGAGGACGCCGTATGCGGTGATGCCGATTCCGAGTTCGCGGGCAGTCGGCAAGATCGCATCCTCGATGCCGCGCGAGATCAGCGAATACTCGATCTGCAGGTCGCAGATCGGCTGAACGGCCGCAGCTCGCCGCAGCGTGTCCGCGCCGACCTCGGAGAGCCCGATGTGTCGGACGTAGCCGGCCCTCACCATCTCGCCGATCGCGCCGACGGCCTCCTCGATCGGTACCTGCGGGTCAAGACGGGCCGGCCGGTAGACGTCGATGTAGTCTGCGCCGAGCCGCTGGAGCGAATAGGCGAGGAAGTTCTTCACCGCCTGCGGCCGCAGGTCGTAGCCTAACCAGTCTCCGGCCGGATCGCGCAAGCCGCCGAACTTCACGCTGAGGACGACCTGCTCGCGCGGTACGCCGGCGAGCGCTTCGCGGATCAGCATTTCGTTGTGGCCCATGCCGTAGAAGTCGCCGGTGTCGAGCAGCGTGACGCCGGCATCGAGCGCAGCGTGGATCGTATCGATGCTCTCGCTGCGATCGGCCGGTCCGTACATGCCGGACATGCCCATGGTGCCGAGGCCGAGGGCGGAAACGGTGGGTCCGGTCTTTCCGAGTTGGTGATACTGCACCGTCAGTCTCCCGCTGTTTCCACGCGCGCGAGCTTCGCGCGGATCACCTTGAGACACTGCTGAAACTCTTGAATCAATGCCGGCCGGTCGCTCGCTCGACGTGCGGTGTGAGCCGATGCGCTAACTCCAAGTCAAGCACCGCTGAGAAACGGGCACTGGTCCGGCAAAATCGGCAGGCGACCGATAGGAACCCGCCGTTTTGGGAAAGGCGTAGCATATTGTCCGTCGCGTTTGGGTGAACGCCGCTCGGCAGCCTCGGGGGAACACGGATCTGTTCGACCATCGGGTAGAGGACGCATCGCTCGAGGCGGCTCGTTTGCGCGCGCTCGATACCGCTGCGTCCGCGGTGTTCGCACCCTTGGACCTGGGGGCGACGCTCGACGCCGTGACCGCCGTCTTCGTTCCGCGCTACGCGGATGGCGCGTACGTCACGTTGCTGGACGATCGCGGCGAGGGCCGGATCGCGGCTGCCCGGCATCGCGATCCGGTCACGGAAGCCGCGTTGCTCGGGCAGGTGGGTCGACGGACTGAACGCGACGCGGCTGAAGGATATCGCCGGACCGCCGCGGGCGCTTGCGCGACCTTCCCGCTCGCCGTCGGAGAGCACGAGCTCGGCGCGATCCATCTTTGCCTCTCGCCCAGGGCCCCGGCCTTCGCGCCGGACGTGTTCTTCTTGCTGCAATCGATCGCTCGACGCAGCGCGCTCGCGCTGCGCAACGCGCGGCGGTTCGAGCGCGAACGTTCCGTCGCGCTGGCATTTCAGCACGCCGCGCTCGTGTCGGAATTGCCGGCTCTCGAGGGGTATCGCTTCAGCGCCGTGTACCAGGCCGGCCGCGCCGAGGCGCTGGTGGGCGGAGATTGGTACGACGCGTTCACGCTGCAGGACGGGCGCATCGTCCTCTCGATCGGCGACGTGGTCGGCTCGGGCCTCGACGCGGCGATCGCGATGGTCAACGTGCGCCAGGTGATCCGCGGCGTGGCCCAAGTGCATCCGGATCCCGCATTGATGCTGGAAGCCGCGGATCGCACCTTGCGCGCGCAGCATCCGGAACGCTTCGTCACGGCCTTCGTCGCGGTCATCGACCGGGTTACGCAGCACTGCGCGTTCGCAAATGCCGGCCATCCGGCGCCGCGCATCCGTCTGCCCGACGGCAGCGTGCAGTCGACCCACGGGCGCGGCTTTCCGCTCGGTCTCGACTTCGACCAGCGAATCGACGTGCACCACGTCGTCTTGCAGGCGGGCAGCATCCTCGTGCTGTTCACCGACGGACTGATCGAGTCGACGCGGGATGTCATGGAGGGCGAACGCCGGCTCGAAGGCGCGCTGCGCGAGATGCGACCGTCGGAGACGGGCGACGTCGCCGAGCGAATCTACCGCGAGGTTCTCCAGGGCGAGTCCAACGACGACGTCGCGATCCTGGCGATCTCGGTCACCGCTGCGCCGCCGGTGCGGCGCTGGCGCTTCGATCCGGTGTGGGACGACGTCGCGCGCCGCGTGCATCGCGAAGTCTGTGCCGAACTCATCGGCGCGCAGTTCCCGCCGGACGCGCTCATCGACGTCGAGGTCGTGCTCTCCGAAATCCTGGCCAACCTCGTGCGGCACGCGCCGGGAATCGCCGAGCTGATTCTCGAGCGGCGCTCGGGACGCTTCGTGCTGCACGTGCTCGACAAAGGTCCCGGCTTCGAGTTCAGTCCCCGCCTGCCGGCCGATCTCTACAGCGAGTTCGGGCGCGGGTTGTTTCTCATCTCGCACTTGTCCCGCGATTTCACCGTCGAGCGACGCCCCGGCGTGGGCAGTCACGCGCGCATCATCTTCTGACGAAAGGAGAACGATGATCGATTCCGACCAAGAAGCGCAACGGCTCGCAGCCGTCCGCCGCTACGACATCCTCGATACACCGCCGGACGGCTCGTTCGACCGCATCACGGCGCTCGCCGGCCAGCTCTTCGACGTTCCGATCGCGCTCGTCACGATCGTCGACGAAGACCGCATCTGGTTCAAGTCGCGGCTCGGTCTGGACGACGTCAGCCAGATCGGGCGCGATCCCGGGCTGTGCGCGTCGGCGATCCTCGACGATGCGCCGTACGTCGTCGAGGAAGCGCGCGCTGATCCGCGGACGCTGGCCAACCCGCTCGTCGCCGGCGGGTTCGGCCTGCAGTTCTACGCGGCAGCGCCGCTGCGCACGCAGGACGGACACCGGCTCGGCACGTTGTGCATCATCGATCGCGAACCGCGCATGTTCTCACCGCGCCAGGCCGACATTCTGCAGCGCCTCTCCGAAGTGGTGATGGACGAGATGGAACTGCGCATCTCCGCGCTCAAAGCGATCGCTGAGCAGCGCGGAGGTACAGCCCGACCGTCATAGTATGTTCTTGCCGTGATCGGCAAGATGCGCAGCAATTGGCGCCCTGGGACGCAACCCGGCGGGCGCCCCCGGCGTCGGTAGAAGCGATGAAGCCTATCGCTGTGTGGGCCGCCGCCTTCGCTTTTGCCGCTGCCGGGCCGGCGCTCGCCGTTGCGGCCGAACTGCCCGGCCCCGTCGTCGGCGCTCCGGCGCCGGACTTCTCGCTCACCACGCTCGACGGCAAGCGGATCCGGTTGGCCGATTACCGCGGCAAGACGCTGGTCATCAACGTGTGGGGTTCGTGGTGCCCGCCCTGCCGGCTCGAAACGCCGGATTTCATCGCCGAGGCGAAGGCTGGGGCCGCGCACGGCGTCGCGTACCTGGGGATCGACACGACCGAGAGCGAGTCGGCGGTGCGCGCGTACGTCGCCGCCAAGGGAATTCCGTATCCGCAGGTCGTCACGACCGGCGCGAGCGATTTCGCCCGTACGTACGACATCCGGAACTATCCGACGACGTTCGTGATCGATCCGACCGGCGTCTTGCGCGCGCGCCACGCCGATAACTTGCTGCCGCGCGAGCAGCTTCGCGCGTACGTCGCGGCGGCCCAGCGCAACGCGAGCGCGCCGCTGATGACCGCATTCCAAGCGCAACTCGATGCGCTCTTGGATCCGGCGCACTATCCGTTCACCGGCGACCCTGAGACAATTCGCTCGAACGTCGTGCTCGCCGACCGCGCGATCGGCAGTTCGAACGATCTGCTCGACGAAGCGATGGAGGATCCCACGCGCGATCACGATTTGCTGCGCACGCAGCAGGAAGCGGAGACGCTGCGCGCGGCGGCGATCGCGGCGCTGGCGCCGATCGCGCAGAGCGACGCCGAGCGAGTGCTGTTGGCGCGGCTGCGCGGCGACGAAGCGGCGGCGCTCGGCAAATGGGGCGAAGCCGACGTCGCGTATCAAGCGGCGCTCAAGATCGCCCCCAAAGATGCGGCGGCGCTCGGCGGCCAGGCATACGCCGTCTCGCATCTTGCCGACGACGTCCGGCTCGCCGCCATCGACGCGCAGATCGCCGACCTCACGCCGTCCGCGCCGTCGTATGTGGCGCTGGCGCGCGTGTTGGCCAAGAGCGGCAATCTCAAGGCGGCGGAAGACGCCTTCGAGCACGCGCGCGCGCTCGCGGCCGGCGATCCCGCCGCCAACGCCCGGACGAACCTGTACTACGGCCGCATGGAGTCGGAAGCGCGCCGCCCGGCAAAGGCGCGCGCCGCGTTCGACCGCGCGCTCGCCGCGGCGCAGCAGATTTCGGCGACTGATCCGCGCGCGCAGTGGTATATCGAACAGGCGCAGGAGGGAACCGTCGCGCTGGGCGTCGTTCCCGGGGCGCCGCCGTCGCTCTCCCTCGCGCCGTGGACCGGCCCTGAGCTGCCCGGTTCGATCGCCGGCACGATCAAGTACCGGCTCGTCGTCACCGGCGCGGCGGGCGCAAAGTTCGTTCTCGCCAGCGCCGGTCTGCCCAAACGATGGATCGGTTCGTTCTGCACCGATCGCGTCTGCGCGCCTTTTCGCACCTCCGTCGTCATTCCGGCCGGCGGCGTCAAGATCGTCGAGTTCCAAGTGATCCCGATCGGAACCAAGGCTGCCGCGCCGAAGGTGCGCATCGTCGCGATGCTCGCCAAACGCACCGTCGCCAGCACCTCCGCCGACATCCACGTCTAGGAGGTTCCGTGTTCGGCATCGTCGTCGCCGCCGCGCTCGCTCTGACCGGTCCGCAGGTCGGTGCGCCCGCGCCGGAGTTCCACCTCACCACCCTCGCGGGCAAGACCGCATCGCTGGCCGATTACCGCGGCAAGACGCTGGTGATCAACGCGTGGGCGACGTGGTGCCCGCCGTGCCGTGAGGAGACGCCCGACCTGATCGCGGTTGCGAAGCAGCTCACCGGGAACGGCGACGTCGTGTTTCTGGGCGTCGACTCCACCGAGCGCGCGCCGATCGTGCGCGCCTTCGTCGCCGCGAAGAACGTTCCGTACGCCCAGGCGATCGACGCCGATCTGGCGTTCGAGAAGGCGTTCGACATCCGCGCGTTTCCGACGACGCTGGTCGTCGGCCCCGACGGCGTGCTGCGCGCGCGCTACGTCGGCAACATTTCGCCGAAGATTCTCGCCGCGTTCGTCGCCGACGCACGCGCTGGCCGCGACGGCGTCCTGGCCAGTGACGCGCAACGGCAGGTCGATGCGATCTTGGCTCCGTCCGGCTTCCCCTTCACCGGCGACGTGACGGCGTTGCGCCGGGCGGCGCAAGACGTTCTCAAAGCGATCGACAAAGCGGATGCGGTCGACGGCGACACCGACTACCTGCGCACGCAGGCCGAGGAGAACGCGCTGCGCGATGCTGCCGTGACGGCGCTCGCCCCGGTCGCGGCGACCGACGCAGACCGCGCGCTCGTCGCGCGCATGCAAGGCGACGCGGCGGCTGCGCACGAGCGATGGGACGAAGCGCTCGCGGCCTACCGCCGCGCTTTGGCCGTCGCACCGAACGACGTAGACGTGCTCGGCGGTCTCGCCGACGCACTGCGCGGCAAGGGCGACTATGCCGCGGCCACGGACGCGTACGCGAGACTCGCGGAGGTCGCGCCGAGCGTCGACGCCTACGTCTCGCTCGGCGAGACGGCGGGACGGGCGAGCCGCTACAACGACGGCGCCGTCGCGTTCGCGCAGGCGATCGGACGCGCTCGCGCGGCCGTCATCGCGAAACCGCGGGACGCGAAGGCGATCCGCAAACTCGCTTGGGCGTATCTCTACGAGGGCCGCATGTTCGCGCGTGAAGGGGCGACCGAAAAGGCGCGCGCGGCGTTCGCGCAGACCGCCGCGTGGACGGCCAAACTGCCGAAGACGGACAACCGGTACGCGATGTACCTGGAGGAGGCGCAAGAGGCGACGATCGCGCTCGACGGCGCGCGCGCCGGCGGAAAGACCGCGCTCTCGCTCGCACCGTGGACGGGCCCCGATCTCCCGGGATCGGTATCGAGCACGTACAAATACCGACTTGTCGTGGCCGGAACGCCGGGCAAGTCGGTCGCGCTGAGCGCGCGCGGCCTCCCGCCGCATTGGATCGCGTCGTTCTGCAGCGATCGCCGGTGCGCGCCGTTCCGCACGACGGTCGCGCTGCCCGAGTCGGGCGTGAAGGTCGTCGAGTTCCAACTCGTCCCGCAGCGGGCGGCGAAGGGGCCGCAGCTGATTCAGGTCGACGGCGACGGGGCGAGCGCGAGCGTCCGGATCAGCGGCTAGGCTCTACCCGGGTGTTCCGGGCGGCGCCGCCGTAACTTGGGGTGTCGGGTACGGTAGGTACCTGCGTCTTTCGGGGAGGCAGGCAATCACGGACGAGGTGATCGGAAAAGTCGGGCGGGTGACGGGGGCGGTCGGTCCCGGTCGGGTCGGCGAGATCATGCTCGCGATCCGTGGCGGCAGCGAACACTTTCATGCCTATCCGGTGGACGCCGGGGCGAAGATCCCGGTCGGCACTCGGGTCGTGGTCGTCGAGTATCATCCCCCGCGGACTGTGGTCGTCGCCGAGGCCTGAAAACCCGGCGCGGGAGGTTCTTCCTTGAGTGTCGTGGGTGAGTCCGTAGGCATCATCGCCGCCATCGTACTCCTGTCTTTCGCATTGTTCGTCGTCGTGTTCCGCGCCATGTGGCGCGTCGCGGAACCGAACGAAGCACTCATCATCTCCGGTCTGCACCACCGCCGTCCCGATCAGGTCGGCGAGTCGCTGGGCTTCAAGATCGTCACCGGTCGCGGCACGATGGTGATCCCGGGTGTCCAAGTCGTGCGCCGGCTCTCGCTGGACTTGCGTGAGTCCGAGCTGCAGATCGCCTGTGTGACGCAGCAGGGCATACCGGTCCACATCAAGGGCGTCGTCATCTACAAAGTCGGCGACGATTTCGCCTCGATCGCGAACGCGGCGCGCCGCTTTCTCGATCAACAAGACCGCATGGACGCGCGGATCCAGCAGGTGTTCGCCGGCCATCTGCGCGCAATCTGCGGTTCGCTCACGGTCGAGGACCTGATCCGCGAACGCGACAAGCTCACCGAAGCGACCCGCGGTGCCTCGGGCACCGAGATGGAGAAGTTGGGACTCATCGTCGACTCGCTGCAGATCCAGGAGATCGACGATCCGACCGGCTACATCGACAACCTCTCGAAGCCGCACGCTGCCGCGGTCCAGCGCGACGCGCGCATCGCGCAAGCGCAGGCCGATCAGGAAGCGACGCAGCGCGAACAAGAAGCGGCCGCGCTCAAAGCGCAGGCGCAGCGCGACAGCAAGATCAAGCAGGCCGGCTACCAAGCCGAAGTCGATTCCGCCGCCGCGCAGGCGAAGCAGGCCGGTCCGCTCACCGATGCGATCGCCCGCCAGAAAGTCGTCATCGAGGAGACGAAGATCGTCGAGCTCGACGCGCACAAGAAAGAATCGGAACTGCTCGTCAGCGTGCGCCGTCCGGCTGACGCCGCCGCGTACGAGAAGACGACGATCGCGACCGCCCAGCGCGACGCCGACATCGCGGCGGCCGAAGCGCGTGCCAAGCAGATCGAGCTGCAGGCGCAAGCCGACGCGACGCGCATCAAACTCGCCGCCGACGCGGACTCGCAGCGCACGAAGCTGATCGGCGATGCGGAAGCGTCGGCGATTCGCGCCAAGGGTGCGGCCGAAGGCGACGCGATCAACGCGCGCGGTTTGGCCGAAGCGGCCGCCATCAAGGCTCGCGCCGACGCGCTGGCCCAGAATCAAGAAGCGGTCATCTCGCAGCAGCTCGCCGAAAAGTGGCCGCAGATCGTCGAAGCGGCGTCGCACGCCTTCAGCAACATCGATCAGATGATCGTGCTCAACGGCGCCGACGGCGTCTCGGACATCATGGGCAAGGTGCTCTCGCAAGGCGCCGCGGGACTGCAGCTCGCGCGCAACCTCCTGGCGCGCACGAAGGCAGGCGGTGAAGGCGGCTACACCACGCCGCCGGCGGCGAACGGCGAGCCGAAGGTCGTCACGCCGGAGTCGAAGTGAGCCTCTGGACGAGGCTGGTCCGGATGCTGACCGGTGAGGCGCGCGCGTCGATCGCGCGCCTCTCCGACCCGTCGGCGTCGGTCGACGCGGCGTATCGCGCGCAGCTCGAGCTCGCCGACGAAGTGCGCGGCCGGCTCGTCGAGCTGCTCACGGCGCGCAAGCGGCTCGAGATGCAGGTCGGCGCGTGGGAACGCAGCGGCGTCCGCCAGGCCGAGGTTGAAGCGCTGCGCACGGAGATCGCGGCGCTGCGCGTGCGCGAAGATGCGGTCTCCGCCGCGGCGGACGAGATGCGCCGCCGCGCGGATGCGCTGCGCGCCGAACGCGAGATCACGAAAGCCCGAGTCGCCGCGGCGCGTGCCGGCATCGCCGCGGATTCTTCGATCGGCGGCTTCACGCCGCAGGCCATCGAGATCCGTACCCTGCTCGACGACGCGCGGGATCGGACGCTGGAGCTCGAAGCACGCGCCGCGGCGCTGGCCGAGCTCGTCGCACGCGATTCCGGACATCAAGCGCTGACGCGCCCGCCGGAGTAGGCCGAGCACGCTTACCAGAGGACGCCGTCACCGACGAGGATGTAGAGGATCGGGCCGATCCCCCAGACCAGGCCGACGATTGCCCAGATCGTCTTTTGCATGCCGTTGAGGTCCGTTCGAGCGGCCAAATTGATCCACATCAGCACGACGGCGATCGGATGGAGAATCGCCGAGACCAGGATCTCGAAGAGCAGCTTCATGCCGTTATCGTAGCAGATCGCGGGCGGGTCCGGCGCCCGGCACCGCCCCGCTCCTCTCCGGGGCTACTTCCCGGTGTGCAGCCGCACTTGCATGCGCACGGTGCGGGGCGGCGTTGGGATGAGATACGAGCTGTAGCTCGTCAGACCGTCCGAGTTCTCCGCGACGACCGGGACGCCGAGGCCCGGCGCCGGCAAGTTGCTGAAGTTGTTCGTGTTCAGCAAGTTCGTCACCGAGAGCTGCAGCTCGACCGAGTGCGAGAGAGGATGCCGGACCGCCAGATCGAGCTGTGCGAACGGCGGCTGATAGTACGAGTTGTTTTTCCCCTCGTACTCGATCCCTAGGCCCGCGTAGGTGCCGCCGCGCGCCGAATAGCTGACCCGTCCGTAGGCTTTCAGATATGGGATGCACGTTGCGAGTCCCGGCGTGAAGAGTCCATTGCCGCAGAGCTGCACGTCGTTGACCGGGAACCCCGGGTTCGCGTTGTACGCGCTACGCGGGATGCCGCTCAGAATCGAACGATCGGCCGCCGCCGAGAGGCTGTACCCGATCCCATACCGCGGCTGGTATGCGTACTTCAGGATCGCAACCTCGGACCGCAGCGTCGCGACGTTGATCGGCAGGAAGATCCCCAGAACGCCGGTCTGACCTTGGAACGTCGTGTTCTCCGCGAGCGTGAGCTGCTGGAAGACGTTGTGGACCGTCGTGTACTGCAGATCGGCGCTGACGACCGCGCCATTGTGAAAACGGTGATCGGCGCCCAGGTCCCAGGCGGAGCTGTATTCCGGTTGGAGGTTCGGGCTCTTCTCGGTGAAGATCCCCAGCGTGTATTGCTTCGCGGACGTTGCGAAAGGTTGATACGCAGCCGTGCCGCTGACGTCACCGACGAACGGGAACGTCTCGGACGTCCCCCACGAGAGACGGTACGAATCGTCGCGGCCGCCGCGCAGCACCAGCGCGATGTGCGGATCGGTCCGCGAGACGCTGCGCCCGAGCCCGACGATCACGGGATTCCCCGAACCATCGAGGACGGGATTGCCGCTCGCATCGGTTTGAGCTTGCTCGCCGCTCAACGTCCACATCGTGTGGTACAGCCCGAAATCGACGGCAAGCTTTTGGGTCGGGTGCAGAGCGCCGGTGAGAGAGAACGTCGAGTACCGGTTCGCCGAAAGCGGGACCGTCACGTTGCTCGGGGCGTTCGCGTATGCGAACGTGCTCTGCCCATGAAAGTCGTACGTGAAGTTGACGAAGTTCTCGCCGAACGGATGGATGAACGAGAACGTGCTCCCGTAGAGCTTGTCCTGCTCGTAGAACGTGTACGGATACTGGAAGCACTCGACTTGCCCGTTGACGGAAACGACAGTGTTCGAGGGACTCTGAATCTGCGAAAAGCTGTAAATCGTACCCGGCGGACACGCGTTCGCCTGGAAATCGCTCGCGGTGATCCCGGGACCCCCGAAGAAGGACGGGTAGTACCCCTCGTTCGTACCGTCGTAGGACTCGGGTTGAATCGAACCGAGGTACGGTCGAATCAGAAGCGTGTTCTCGCCGACCGAGGTGCGGAATTGCGCACTGAAAATCTGTTGCGTGTTGGTGATCTGGGTGCCGGGATACCAGCTATATCCGGTGATGGTCTTCCCGAAGAGGTTGCTGTAGGCGGGATTCGAGCAGAAGTACTGGCTGTCGCACTGGGCGACCGTCACGGGCCCGAGGGCGTTCCCCCAGGCCGTTCCCTGCGGGGAGTAACCGCCAAAGGAGCCGGTGTACCCGGCTTCGAGCGATGTGGTGGGCGAGAAATTATACCGTAGCTTCAGCATCTCGCCGCGCGTGAAGAGCGATCCGCTCATGTCGCCGCAGAATTGCACGATATCGCCGAGCAGCGAGCAGCCCTGCTTCTTGAAGTACGGACCGTTGCTGGCCGCCGTTCCGCCGGCGACGACGTACTGCAGCTTGTCGTGCGAACCGGTCAGCAGCACGTTCGTGTACTGGGACGAATAGGTGTCGACCCCGGTGGTGACCTCCGCCGTCGGCCCCGTCGTGAAGCCGGGCGTCAAAATGTTCACCGTGCCGCCGACCGCGATGTTGGCGAACGGCGTGGTGTTGCCGGGTCCCGATTGCGTTTCCATCCCGCCGATCAGATAGGTCGGATACAAGTGGCTCAGCCAGACGCCGTACTGGCCCAGAGCCAGCGGGTGGCCGTCCATGAGCACCTGCGTCTCATAGGGCTGCAACCCGCCGACCACGATCGAGGTATCTTGCTGGCTTCCCATGTGCTGCACGGTCACGTCGGGGATCAGTTGGAGCACGTCGTTCATCTGCGGGCTCGCGCGGTCCGCGAACACTTGCGGGGGGATGTACGTCGACGACGCTGCGCCGGTATTGATCGTGCTGGCGGTTCCGCGGCCGGCCGTCGTGACGCGGCCGATCGTCTGCAGCGATGACAGGTCGGCTTGCGACAACGCTATCGCGAGCGGCTGCGTGCTCCCCGCCACGACGGCGACATCGCTCAGCGACGCCGGCTGAAAGCCACCTCGCTCGACGGAAATGCGGTAGACCCCGGGTCGAACCGCGATGGCGAATGCGCCGTCGGTCCCGGTCGTCGCCGTCGCGGTGGCAGGGCCGGTCGCCGTCACGTGCGCGCCCACGATCGGAACGCCCGCCGCGTTCTTCACCGTGCCGACGATCGACGCTGTCTGCGCGACGGCAGCGGTCGGCGCATCGGCCCCAAACGCCGGCGTGCCATACGCGGCGAGCATCAATGTGGCAATTGCGACGGCAAAGGCACGGGGCAGATGTCCAAACACTTGCATTGTCCTCGAAAGAAAACGTCAACGACCCGCCGAGCCATAACCGGCTCCGAATCGATTCCAAGCGAGGATACCGTCGCGTCCGCCGGGTGTCATTCGACATTTGTGCAAGGCAGGGTCCCAATACGAGCGATCTCAGCGTCTTCCGTTCTTTCGGGTATATCATTCGGGACGTCGCTGGGAACCGCGGAGGGGAACCTGATGCGCCTGTTCATCGCGAGAATCGTCTGTGCGCCGTTGGTCGCGGCGCTTGCATTCGGAGCGGCTGTGCTGCCGCTGGTCGTGGGCGCGCAGACATTGCCGTCCTACGCTCGGCCCGGCTCGGGTCCGACGACGAGCGGCGAGACGATCCACGGTGTCATCGAAGCGATCCAGGGTCCGTATCGCATCCTGATCCGGGACGACCGCGGTTTCGTCGACGACGTAACGCTCCGCCAGGGTACGGTGATCAACCCGCGCGGCCTGAGGCTCGCGGTGGGAATGAGCGTCACGATCTACGGGCTCGCGGCCGGTTCGACGTTCTCGGCGCTCGAGATCGACACGCCGTACGACTACGACACGTCGCCGTCCGGATCGACGTATTACGGCGGTTATCCGGCCTACGACTACGGTTACGGACAAAATTATGGGGGGTTCTACGGACAATATTACGAGGGGTTCCCGTTCGGGTCCGTGACCGTCATCGAACAGCCGGTCGTCGTCCCACCGCCGCCGGTCGGGCGCCGGATCCCCCCGCCGAGTCCGGGCTATCCTTGGCGCCGGCCGCTCGACGGCAAGAACGACCCATCGCCGTATGGCGTGCCGCCGACGACGTATCGAGCACCCTCGGTTCCGGACCGCGCACCAGCGGCGCCGGATCGCGCACAGGCGCACGCGCCCCAATATCGCGCGCCGGCGCCCGAGTACCACGCGCCGCCTCCGCCGCCCAGATCCGAGCCCGCGCCGGTACGCGAGAATCGCCAGCCGCCTTCGAACCCGAGACCACACTGACGCGGCTGGGGGCGCTCAGCGGCGGGAGAGCGAACGGCTGCGGACGTGGCTAGCATGAAGAATATCGAGCGGGACATCCGCAGCCTTGAGGGATTCGCTGTCGTGATCCGCTCGAACGGGACGAAACCCAGGAATTTGCCCGAGTACGACTACGGTCGCGCGGCCCGGGCCGCGTTCACCGTCGCGGATTGGAAGCGTGCGCGCTTCACCGCCTCACATCCGGGCCTTGATGTCGACGTGCTGCGCGCCGACGGGCGCGTCGCGATGCGTACGATGACGCTCGCGAAACTCCGCGCGGAGTACGATAGCTAGATCTCGGCGCGCCGGAGGAAGGGGCTGCGGGTCCCCGTTCCCCGGAACCGCGGATCAGCCGCAGGCATTCGATACGGCGACGACCCGCGCTGACGCCAACGTCTCGAGCGCGAGAATTTGCGTTGCCTCGTCGTCCGATCGTCGCTTTACTCCGAACCTTGCGAGGGTGTAGGCACCGGGTGTCGGTTCCTCGTTGTGCGCGTGATCTGCCGGCCCGACCGCGACCTTCAGCGGCCTAGCTCTGCTCCGTCCTACACCGGTTGCGGATTCTGGGCCCCGTTATGATCGGTAACCACGATGTCCCTTGCACCGCGCTCAGCTCGTTTCTTTCGACGCCGGCACACGCAGGCCGGCGAGTACGATGCTCGCGTAGGTCTGCCAGCCGCCCGGATTTCTCACGAGATGGCGGTTGAAGCACAGCGTGACGATGTCGCGTGAGGTGATGCCCGGCCGCAGATCGCCGCTCGCGACCGCGGCCGCGATCAGCCGTTCGAGCCCACGCTCGAAGGTCGTCCGGACGGCGGCGAACTGGGGTTGCGTCTCGGCGACCTCGCACGTCGGCGCGTCGGCGAGCGCGAGGTCGGTGCTCTGGGCCTCGATCATTGCGGTGACGACGGCGGCCAAGCGCTCCCACGGCGTATCAGTACCGTTGCGTTCGGCCTGCTCGGCGAACCCGGCGAGCCGTTCCACGTAGAGGGCGTTCACTAAATCGGCCTTGGTTGCAAAGTGCCGGTAGAGCGTTCCGACGCCGACGCCCGCGGCCGCGGCCACCTCGTCCATCCCGGTCGCCTCCCCGGTGTGGGCGAACCGGGCGCGAGCGGCGGCAAGCAGCGCCTGTCGATTTCGGGCGGCGTCGGACCGGAGCGTGCGGCTGGTCATTGTTCCTCGAAAAACGGAACCATCGTTCCGTATTGGCGGTTATTCGGAACAGTGATTCCGTATACCTCAACAACCATGCGTCCCCAGGAGTTCCGCCCTGTGTCCACCCACGCCGCTTCCGCCCCGAGCGACGTCGCCGAGAAGGCGTCGCGCGCCCTCGACGAACGCGCGCTCCGTACGCTTTTCCTCGAGGCTCGCACCGCGAACGGCTTCCATCCCACCCCGGTCCCGCACGCGCTCCTCGAGCAGATCGTGACGCTGGCCGAACTCGGACCGACCGCGGCGAACGCGCTGCCGCTCCGGGTGGTCTTCGTCGAGTCCGCCGAGGGCAAGGCGCGGCTGCTGCCCGCGCTCCACGCCGGCAACGTCGACAAGACGGCCGCGGCGCCGGTCACGGCGATCGTCGCCGCGGACCTGCAGTTCTACGAGCACCTGCCGCGCCTGTTTCCGCACAATGATTTTCGCCCGATGTTCGCCGGCGAGGAGAACGCGCAGAGGGCCCGCGAGTTCGCGACGATGAACGCGACCTTGCAAGGTGCATACCTGATGCTCGCCGCGCGCGCGCTCGGCCTCGACGCCGGACCGATGGGCGGCTTCGACAAGGCAAAGGTCGACGCCGAGTTCTTCCCGGACGGTACCCTGAACTCGCTGTGGCTGGTGAACATCGGGTACGGCGACGACACGAAGCTGTTCGATCGCAATCCGCGTCTGACGTTCGAGGAGATCGCGCGCTTCGCGTGACGCGACGTTAGCCTACGGCCTCTTTCGTGCGGCTGAACCGTCGTCGCGAGGGAAGTGAGGGGTGACGCGCTCTACACGTCAAGACGTGCGAACAGAAATCGCCGCGGGGCTAGGGTTCGAGCCGCTGCCGGAAGCCCACGCGGAAGCGTACTGGAATCTCGTCGAGCGGAGCCGGGCCCACCTCGAACCGTGGCTGCCCTGGGTGCTGCACGTTCGCGACATTGGCGCATCCGCGCTCGCATCGCGGCCATAGTGGATTCGCGGGCGCGTGGCGACGGTGAGGGCTTCGCGGTCCTCGTCGACTCGGAACTCGCCGGTCTCGTCAACCTTCACCGCACGAGCACTCTCCACGCCGTCGGCTCTATCGGCTACTGGGTCGGCGCTGCCTACACGCGCAAGGGCATCATGACGACCGCCGTAGGCGCATGCGCGGAGATCGCGTTCCGAGAGCACGCGATACACCGGCTCGAGCTTTACGCCGCTGTGCGCAACGCGCCAGCCGCAGTGTCGCTGAACGTGCTGGCTTCGTGGTCGAATCCGTCATGCGGGATCGGCTGCGCAAGATTGACGGCGTCGGTTACGAGGACGCTGCCCTGTACGTTCGCTTCGCGCCGAGCTAGGAGCAACACGTAGCTCGCGCTTTGGGGCATGGTCGCGACACGCTTGTCGTCCGCGCTCATCTTTGAGCATCGAACGTCGAGCAAGGATACGACATTCTTGAAACGGGACGTAGGACAGGCGCCGATGCGCTTCGCGCCCGCCGTTGAATGCGACGCGGCGGCGCTGCCGTGCGGACCTGCGCGCCGACCCCATCAGATCGTCGAGCGTCTCGTTCAACCCGTTTCGGGATCGTCCGCAAGATCGTCGCGTGTGCTCAATCTCGAGCGCGCGCCGAGTGGATTGTGTCGTATAAGTCAACGACCTGCTGTCGTTTGAGCCAGATATCAGGCGTCGTGCCCAGAGCCTTCGAGAAACGCAGCACGGTATCGGTCGTTACGCCGCGCTAACCGATGACGATCTCGTTCAGGCGGGCGTACGGGACATTGATCGTGTGCGCGAACGATATGGCAAAGCAGTCGCGTTCGCGCGATGGTGATGATCGCGCAGTTGGCCGGCCCCCGAGGTAACCAATCCGTCGTCGTGTAAACGATAGTCGATAAGCGTGAATGGGGCGGAAGCACTTGCCATTGACGCGACTGGTGCGCGGCCGATAATTGAGCGTTATCACGCCCTGGCGCTATTGCGCAATAGTCAGGGCGCGAAAGGGTCCTGAATGCTATATCCTATTGCGCTAGAGCGCGGGAGGACGATATAGCAGGCGACGAGGTAGCGAGCGGCCGAGGGGCACGCCGAAAGGTGGCTCAGACGGATTGGGTCGCGGCGGCACGGCCGATCCTGGCCCGCGAGCTCTATGAGGACGCGCAGCGCGCGCTGCTCGAGCTCAAGCTCGGGGGCGACGCGACGTCCTGGAGCGGCCTCGTCGAGGTCGCCCTGCGGGAGCTCCTGAAGCGAAAGGATTTCGCGTCGGTCGTCCGCCGCTACGGCATCGGGCCGAGGCGCGATCGGGAGGCCTGACTGCAGCGCAGGCCGGCATGAGCCGAAGGACGGCCCTACGAAGCGCTCGCCCATGGATGTGAACGAAGCGCTATTGTCCCTCCAATCAGTCCCTGACGTCGTCATGATAGTAACCGACGCCTACACGGAGCGTACTGAGAAGGGGCGAATCCATCACGTCGACGACAACGGCGTCACCTTTATCAGCGTCGGTGACAACGCAGTGACGACCGTCGGCCGCGCCCGCTTCGAGTGGGAAGTCCGCGTTGTCGATGGCATGGGCACAATCGTCAACGCGCGAGCAAACCAACCGATGCGCAAGGTTTCGTTTCGCGTCAGCCGCACACTACTCTAGGCGTGGTACGGTCGCGCGGCTTCGGACGCTCCAGTCGCGCTCGGCCTAGTCAGCCACCACCCTCGTGCGCCGAGCCTGTTATCGGTGCGCGACGCGTCCTTTAGTGCTGCCCGCGACAGCTACGATGTCGCGGTTTCTCTCTCGGGGTTTCTCGTGTGCTGCGCCAAGCTCGGCAAGGCTCTCGCCCCCGCCGAAACCCTCGATCTCCACCGGAGCCGCATCGGGAAACTCTACGAGCATCGTGAACGTCCCGCCGAGCGCCTCGACGAAGCGGCGCACCGTGCCGATGTAGGCGTCAGCACGATGCTCGAGGCGAGACACATCGCCTTGCGCTATGCCGGATGTCTCCGCCATCGTCGCCTGCGTGAACGCCCGCGCGCGGCGGAGCTGCGCGAGCGTCATGCGTTCGATGTCAAGGTCGCGCAGCGCACGAGCGCGCGTCGCTTCGCGCTCGGCCGGCGTACGCTTCGAATGCTGCTCTTGAATCTGGCGCCAGGGCTTAGTGGCCATGGTCGTTCTCCAATTCGCGAAGGTGGGTTTCGTAGAGGTCATCAGCGATAGGGATCATGCGGTCGTAAAAATAGGGGTCGTCAGTTTTGTCGCCGCCGATGAGCAAGATCGCGGTGCGCCGCGGGTCGAAGGCGAAGAAGATGCGGATCGGCGGGTTATTGACGCGCAACTCTTTCAGGTTCGGGAAGCGTGAGCCGATGATCGTGTCCGCCGCTGGGCGGCGCAGGGTCGGGCCGTCGGCCTCGAGTTTGGTGACGACGTAGTCCACGCTCTCTTGCTCGGCTGTGTCGAGGGCGCCGAACCACTCGGCGAATTCGTCGGTACCCTCGACGTCCCAGGCCATGCCGTCATTATAGGTTGAATGCTATATCGCGTCAAGCCTATAAATAGGCCCGGACGAGGCGTCGCGTCGCGACGCAGGCCCGAGACGAATCGGTGAGGCGTTGCGCCGGTTGCCAAACGGTTGCCGTCGAGGGCAACCGTTGGCGGCCTTCGACGACCGGTCAAGCCCAATAGAACCGCGCCGCTAAGCCGTCCGTAACGCTCAGCAACCCCAGGCGACCCTAAAAGAACGGGTTGTGGGTCCGTTATTGGAACGAAAGGAACGGCGTTGTTATAGCCTTTTTCGAGTAAGGCGACCGTCAGCGGTGCCCATTTCGTGCCCCTCGCCCTGCTGCAGCCGATCGCCGAGCCTGTCAACGGCATCGCGTTGGGCATCCGCGATGAGGTGAGCGTAGGTCGACAGGGTTGTCGTGGCGCTCGCGTGTCCGAGTATGTTCGACACGCTCCGCACGTCGGCGCCGCCGACGAGCATGTACGTCGCCGCGGTGTGCCGGGCGTCGTGTAGGCGCAGCGACGTTATCCCAGCCGCCTTGGCGATGCGTCCGTATGACTTCGTCGCATCGAGGGGCTGGAGACGGCGCCCAAGCCCGTCCGTGAAGATCGGGGCTGCAGGATCGGCAAGGTATGCGGGACCCGCGGCGAGGCGATCCTGCGCCTGTAGCACTCGCTGGCGCCTCAGCGCCTCAATAGCGACGCGGGAAAGCGGTGCCGTGCGCGCGCGGCCGGTCTTGGTCGACTTCAAGAGCCCGCCGTCGCGCGTCTCCGTAAGGCTGCGCGAGACAAATACCGTCGCGCGTTCGAGGTCTACGTCGCCCCATTGGAGCGCGCAGAGCTCGCCCCGTCGCATCCCTGTCGCGAAGGCGAGCGTGACGAACGGCCCCCAGCGAGTCGCCGAGGCCGCGCCCATGATGCGGTCTATCTCATCGGCCGACAGCGCGTTCGCGTTAGAGCGTGGGACGGTCGGTGCCTTGACGGCCGCTAGCGGGTTCGTCGCGGCGAGTTGCATCCGAAGTGCCCAGCGCCACGCCGTGCTGAGCAGAACGAACGCATGGCGGCACGTTTTTGCGCTCAAGGGTTTGCCTTTGTGCCCGCCCCGTGCACGTAGATCGGTCATCCATTCCGAGACGTGTGCCGGCTTCGTCTTTGCGAGCGTTTTCTCGCCTAGGTGAGGGACGATCAGCCGATCGACCAGCGTGCGGTATCTGGCGAGCGTCGATGTCTCCAGCCGGTCCGACCCGTCCTTGAGGTAACGTTCGAGCAGGTCTGCGATCGTAACCGTACGCGGAGAAAGGTCAGTCCCACGATCCCGCGCGCCGATCGCGTCGCGCTCTGCCTTCTCGGCCTCTTTCTGAAGCCGAAACGTGCCGAGCGAGCGTTGACGTCGCTTCCCGTCTACGCCGTTGTCGATGTCGATCCTAACGGCCCATCGTCCAGACTTTCGCTTGTAGACGCTCACGCTACGGGCTCGGCGACATCGGCCATTGCGAGAACGCGCGCGACTTGTACCGGATTCCAGGGGCGGCCGTGACGGGTAAGGTCACCTTCGCCGCTCAAGCGGCGCGCAATCGCGCGTAGCGATAGCCCCTCGGCGCGAAGCGACCGAAGGACCGGCGCCAGGTCGGCGTATGCCTCACGGCGCTTCTCAGCGTGGACTCTCGATGCGGCGGCGACGCCGCGCATCGTTCCTTCGCGCGTGCGGTTCGTGGCGATCGTCGCCCCGAGCACCGTGCCGCGCTCTTTTGCGGCTGCGAGAGCGGCCTTCGTGCGCTCGCTGATCGCGCGAGCTTCGTTCTCGGCGACGGCGGCGAGGATCTGAATCGTCATCCGGTTCGCGGTGGGATTGTCGACGGCTATGAAGTCCACGCCGCTACGATGCAGAGTCGCCGTGACGTAGACCGACCGCGCGAGGCGGTCGAGCTTCGCGATTACAAGCGTCGCTTTCGCGCGCTTCGCGTGGGACAGCGCCTTCCGAAGCTCGGGCCGGTTCGCCAGGTCGTCCTTCTTGCCCGTCTCAACCTCGGTGTATTCGGCGACGATCGTGCAGCCGGCCGAAGCCGCGTACTGCGCGACGGCGGCGCGCTGGCCGTCAAGGCCGAGCCCCGATCGTCCCTGGCGCTCGGTGCTCACGCGGTAGTAGGCGACGAATCGGCTTCCCATCCCCGGAGTGTAACAGAAATTAGGACGGTCGTCCAGGGATTTGTTACGATAGGGCTTTCCCCGCCCGGCTCGCTCGATCATCGGTGGCTTCACCCTACCCCCTCTCAATTTTCTTTGATTTGATTGAGGCGACTGAGTTGACTGTCGCCTCAGTTGCCTCAGTCGCCTCAATCGCTACTGCGAGGGGGTTGCGCTGAAGCGAATGGGGTTCCGCTAGCGACCACGACGTTCTGCGAGGAAAGCCGCTCTGCTCCATGACGACGTGAATCCGCTTCGCTGCCCTCAAGGTCGTCGCACGGGCGAAACCCGCCTTGCGGGCCGAATCGTATACGTCCGCGGACGGTCGCGGGCCGTTCGCCAATTCGTCTCGGATCAAGTCGGCCGCTGCGTCCCGAACCCCGCCGTCCTCGGCGGTCCCCGCCGCCATCACTTCGTCGGCCGTCACGTCGACCGTATCGCCCCAGGCGACGCGCCCGACCGTTCCCTTGAAGCTCGGTATTTCGATGCCCTCGATCGTGAACCCGATCGTCGGGCCAGTCTCGCCGACATTGCTGCCCGCGTGCGAGAATAGACGGCGGCTCGGGTCGTTCTTGTCTGGACCGATAGATACCGTCGACCGCGCGATCGAGGCGTAGCCGACGCTGCCGATGCCCTTGTTAAGCGCGGTTCCGTCGCTCTTGGTGACGTGCCGAACGAGGATCGCTCCGATGCCAAGCTCGCGGACCATCGCGACGAATGGCCCCATCCTCGCGTACGCCTCGACGTAGCTGTTCCCGTCTTGCGTGCCAAGCATCGCGAACGTCCCGTCGATGAATACGAGGTCGGCTTGCATCGTTGCCAAGGCGCGCTGTAGGCCGCCCAGGTCGTGAAGAAACGAGGGCGTACGATCTACGCCGTCCTCGGTGACGCGCACGAGCTCGACGCGCGCTAGATCCGCGCTCGCCGCGATGAGGCGCGGGATGATCGTTCGCGATGGATCGTCCTCCGCGGTTATGATCGCCGCGCGGCCCTTGGCGAGATCCGTGCCGTTGAACGCATCGCCGCGCGTCAGTCGCGCGATGAGGTCGAGCGCCGCCATCGTCTTGCCCGACTTGGTCACGCCCTCGAACCACGTCACCTCGCCACGCGGGACGTAGGGCGGGAACACATATTCCGTTTCCAGCGGTGCGATCGTCGCCGCAGAGATGAGTTGGACGATGCGCCCTTCTCGCGTCTCGTCGCGGCCGACCACGCGCAACCGCGGTGCCGGGCGCGACGCCGCCTGCTGGCTCGTCATCGGACGTCCCTCCGAAGTATCGCGCACGCCGCGCGGTCGAGAGCGCGTTCGTGGCGTTCGCGCTGTACGGCCGCGTGCGCCGCTTCTGCGCGCTTGAGGGCGACGAGGAAGGCAGGGTCCTGGCGGTCGACAAGATCGTCGCCGAGAGGCTCGTCATCGATACGCTGAAGCGCGCGTCGCACGATGCAAATATCGCAGGCGCAGCGACCGCCGTGGAGGGACTGGAGGAACCGGGCGTTCCCCGCGGCTTGGAGGCGAGACAGGGCGCCGTTCATCGCGCGGCTCCTTCGCCCTTGCGGAAGCGGATTTGCCGTTCGCGCCGACAGATGCCGATCGCGAAGCGAACGAGGAAGTCGTGCGTCGCAGCGTTCTTTGGCTCGTGAAATTCGCGGTGGAGACGGCAAAAGCGCGGCGTCGCATCGTATATGTACGCTAGCCGCTCAACGTTTCTACCTGAGCGCATGTATGACGTTTTGATCGGCTCAACGCCGTGAGCGAAAAGCCATCCGACCTCGCTTGACGAGAAAATTATGATGCGCTGTTGGGATTCCATGTTTGGAAAACCGCCTTGAGATTCGGCGCCTGACGCGCCTTGACGGCTTCGTCGCCGCTGGACTCAGGTCTAACCTAACCCGTCACGGACTCTTGTCAACCTGGTCCCGTAGTTTTGGTCCCTTGACGCTCAGCGTTGGTTCGGTAAGGGAAGAATGTCGGCCGCAGCGCCGACGCCCAGAACGGAGAAATCATGAAGTCACAGGTCACCATCCCAATCACGATCCGCCGCGTAAGGCTCGAGCGTATCCAGCGCGGTTTGCTGCAAGAGCAGGTCGCACGAAACGTGGGCACGCTTGTGTGTACGTTGCATCGGATCGAAAACGACCCACATCGAATTCCGAAGTCGCCGCTTTTCGAGAAGATCGAGGAATTCTACGGACTCCCCTTCGAGGCTCTGTCGCAGCAGGTCGAGATCGCCGGTGACAGCGCGCTTGGTCGCCGTACGCAGCTTCTCGCTCGCCGTCGCGCGCAGCGTGCAGCATGACCGGCACGATGACGGGTCCCGGCTCGGCTCACGCCCTGCTCTGCGACCTGAACGCTACGCTCGTCGCACAGCGCCGCCTCGCTGCCGACATTGCATCGCGTCCGCGGTTGGTGAACGATCGGCAGAAGGACGACCCGCAAGTAAAGGTCCTGGTCGCGAAGCTCCTCGACCTGCGGTTTCGGTACCGCGAAACCGTCGAGCGCGAGAGCGCAGAGATCATCGCCGATGCCGAGAGCCAGCTCGATGCGCTCCGGGAGCAGGTTGCAGCCGCTAACGCCATCGTCAGATCCGATCCGATGTCGCTCGGTGCGGAAGTGAAAGCCGCTCGACAGATCATCGCGCAGCAGGACGCGATCTTGAACCGGATCGCCGATGCGACCGCCAAGATGATCTTGGTCCGCGAGGCGTAACGTGCCGTACGCGAATCCGGACGAGCAACGCCGCGCCGGTCGCGAAAGTCAACGGCGCCGGCGGGCGGCGGCAAAGGCCGCTGAACCCGGTGCGACGCCCATCCCGGAGATAGCCGACGCGGACGTTAAGCTCCAGACGACGGCCGACTGCATCGCCTCGTACGAGCTTGCTGTTCGGATCGCCCTCCGCAGCCCCGAGGTCGACCCCGGTACGAAGTCGCGCTTGCTGGTATCGGCGGCATCCGCGGCGGCGCGCACGCTTGAAGCGCGTGACTTCGAGACGCGCCTCGCCGCGCTGGAGGATGCGACATGAAGCCGCGTGGAGCAGACGCGAAGCCGCGCGAACGGCGCCTGACCTCGCCGCGCGATCGGCGCCTCGCTGCCCTAGAAGCACGCGCCGACGTCAACGCCTTCGATTTAGACGAATACCGCCAAGCCAATTACAGCCGCCGGTCCGCTGAGCTTGGGATTCCCGAATATCATCCGTCCCTCGAGGAGCAGATCGAGCTCCGCGACCTTACGCGACGGCACCCGATCGCGAGCCTATACCTTCATGGAGCCAACGATGAGTAATGCCGCGTCAGACCGGACTACCTATAGCAGAACACCTTGCGGGCGCGTTCCGAGCGTCCTGGACCGCGAGGCGATCGCTATCGGGCACGGCGCGGGGGCGGCATGAGCAATCACGTGACAGTCGGCCAAGACGCCATCCGTCAACTGCTTCGCCCGAAGTCGCCCGCGAAGAAAGCGATGATCGAGTCGGGCGCTCGTGTCACGGGAATCGACCGAGAAGCAAAGACTGCAACACTACACTTCGGGAACCTTCCAGCAGAAGTCGGGCACGGGCTCGCTCAATCCATCGGTTCCCCGGCATCCCCCAAAGTGCTAAGCCTTCGATCGGCGGGCAAGAGCGTTGCGGCAAGAGCGATACAGGCTTGGGGCGGCGCGCCCATCGAGGGCGTGGTCGTGACGGTGCAGGTTGACAGCGATTCCGACGTCGATGCGATCGGAAGGGGCGGCGTCATCGTTGCGGTCGATGAGGCGCGCGCGCTTGGACTTGCGCCCGAGCGGCCGGCGCACCTCGATGGCTGAAACAACGCGGAACGCGCCGTGCCCATGCGATTCGACCGTGAAAGTTAAAAGGTGCTGCGGCCTCCTCGGATTTTAGCTATGGCTTCGACGTGGATGCCCGGCTCGACGCAGCCGCCGAAGCGAAGTCGGTGGAAGGCTTGGATCGCAGCGCCCTCGGGCGCGCGGTTTAAGGCCAGCAGGACGCGCGACGGCTCGCAGGATGAGGCCCTTCAGGCCATCCGCGAGCCGTTCCGTGCTTCCTGGGGCTCCCGTTGGGCACCGCGCGCGGACTCCATCGATCAATGTTAAGGGGATTCTGGGGGTTATATACTTGACGCACCAGGATGGTCAATAAGAAGGGCGCCCCTTGGCGCCCTTGACCTACCAGATGCTAAAGAAAATGTCCGAAAACCAATGCCGCCGCCGTCGCCAGTTGTCCGGCGAGAAGTCGATCGCGGTGCGGGTCGCGGCCTTCGGCTTTTGGGCGCGACGAGGCTTCGTCTGCTCCATGGCTCTTATCATACCTATCGGCGGAGCATTGTAAACGATTTAGGACGCAGGCGTCAACCCCAGAGCCGCCAGGGCTCTAACCAACCCCGCCCGATAAGCCCCAGCCTCACAGGGAGGTTCGTCAGGTCCATGGTTAGGGGAATTGCCTCCATCTGGTCAACCGCCAACTTGCCGGCTTGGATACCTCGATACCGGTAATCCAGAATCGGAATACCGCGTGTTGGCAACCGGACGCTTGCCGAGATTTCCTTTCCTCTGCTGGCCTTTTTATACGCGCGACGGATTGCTACGTGAACCTGTCGGACCATGCTGGGCTCCGGCTTGAAGCCGTATGAGAGCCACATATATCGACCGTCTAGAACCGCGTCCAGCGAGATTTTCGCAATGCCGTTCTTCGCGTAGTAATTGACGGCACGGCCGAACATCCATCGGCCGATCCCGTGGCGTTTAAAGGCGTTGTCCGTGATGAAGAACTCTTGGTGATCAGCGTGCCATTGTTCACGAGTGAAAAGAAAGCGTCGGTTAAAGTAGCCGATCTGACGAGCGGATTGCGCGCATCGTATCGTGCCGCGCACGTTGATTCCGCCGCCGCGTTCAAAGGCGCTCGCGTCCGATCTGAACAGAGGTGTTGCTACGGTGTAGACGGTTCTCAAGTCGTCGGCGGTGATAATAGTGGGCGCCCCTCTTGGCCATGGCAACGCAAGCCTGAGTTTGCGAGCAGACCATCGCTGATGATATAACTAGGGGGTACCCGAGCCCACCCTTGCGGAAGGGCCCGGGTAATAAGACCCTCTCTTTGGACTCGATGCACGTTGCCTTGATCGGGGACACGGATCCATCACCTCCTCTCCGGAGGGCGAGAGGGAAAAGACCGAAGCTCAGGTTGCCGCCTGGGCTTCGTTACTTTGTGCGGGGGCGGGGTTCTCGGTCGCGTATTTTTTCATCGCGTCGATCCAACTGATCAGCGCGTTCCGGTCCTCGGTCGAGAGTGCGATTAGGTCGACCGACACGTAGAGCGTCGCTGAGCCCCCGCTCTTGAACCGCACGACCATCGCGGACGAGCCAGCGGGCTTTTCGAGAGGCGTCGTGCCAGAGCCTCCCGCGTTCGATCCTGCGGCACGTTGCGATTTTGGCGGCCTTGGTGCGCGTGGCCGAGCGGGTCCGCTGGCCGCGCCACGCGGCCGCGTTTTCTTCACATAGGTAGAGAGGGGAACATTCCCCAAGCGGGCGAGTGACAAGAAGAACGCGACGGACTTCCGGATGGTATCCCCGGTGATCTTGTACGTCTCGCGGAACCGCTCATCAATCTGCGCTTGTGTGGCGGAGGCCAGGTCGAGGCCGTCTATCGCGTCCCGGTAGGCCGTCAGCGCCACGTCCGCCCAGGCCGCCGCGAGCGCAGTTTCGTCCGCTGCGTCCCGAAACCGCACAAAACGGGCGGAAGGGGTGTCCCCGGGCGGTTCGGTCAGGCCCAAGAACCGGAGGGCGTTAAGAAGCCGATTCCGGTCCCCGCCGGCCAGGTTCATCATCATCGACTTGTCGATCCGGTTCGGCAGCGTGCCCCGATGCGTCTCGATGAAATTGGCGGCCGTCACGGGAGACATGGTCGGCGGGGTCAGGACTGTCGCGTCCTGGGTGTCTGTCGCGCTCATCTGGCTCCTCTCTCAATGGGACGTGACCCTAACAATAAAGGCCACCGCGCCACTTGTCAACATCTACGCATGCCATTTGCAAATGCCAATTGGCACAGACCCGGAGAACGTTTGTGGCGCGTCTTGTGGCACGGGCTCGACGGGGGGATACTGTCAGTATGATGATGCGCGGCGAGCAGGTCCTGGTCCGCACGTTCGGCGGCTACCCGAGGATTAGACGACTGTGGGACGCAACCGAGCAGGTTTGCGTCGTCGCCGAGGACGCGGCCTTCGAGCGGCTGAAGCGCGGGGACGCCTCTGGGGCCGTCGGAATACCGCCTGAGGACGTGTTCGAGCTTCAGCCTGAGCTTCTGGGCGTTCTCGATCCCGGCAAGCCGTTCACGGCTTGGGATACGCTCCAACCACTGCGACCGCATCAGTAAATGCCTCACACTAATAAAGATAGGTCCAAAACGGCGAACGACACCCTGCGGGGCCGTGAGCGCGATCCTCGCGGTCCCAAAGGCGGAGGTCGATGCGTTGGAGGCTGAGAGGCCCAAGCGTGAGCGGTCGAAGCCGCCAGCACCAAAAAAGAAAGGGGCCGCGTAAGCGACCCCCTTTCCTAGTCCGGGGCTTCCTCGTCGTACTGTTGGCGGTCGAGGAACGCGCCGCAGTCAGCGCACCGAATATCGACCGTGTAGCCGCCGGGCCAGGCGTTCACGTCGTCCCCGACCTGTTCCGTTTTGTGCGGACACTCCGTTTCGTTCACGGCTCCTCCGGCTTGGTCAGCGCCATGTACGTCAGCCGCTTCCCCTCGCCGCCCATCACAGCCGTGACGAACCTCACGGAGTCCGAGTCCGTGCGGTTGTAAAACCGAGAGCACTGACCGATCCGGTACAGCCTAGAGGACCGTCGAACCCGGTGTGACGTTCACCCGAGGATCGCACGAGTACCGAATGAGTACGATCGCCCGTGGTTTGGCTTGAAAACCGCGCTACGATACGCCTTTCTTCGCCCTTGTGACCGGGATCGTACCCGGACGACGGCAGAACGACTCGATCCGCGATCGCCCTGTCGCGCTGAGGAGTCTCCTGCCGCCGGCTCAGCCTGCTTCTCGTAGAAAATACGGAGCAACGGTACTCAAACGGTGCCCGCGACGCGCCGGTAAGCCCCGATATCGGACGATACGATCCGGCAAGCAGGCGCCGAGAAATCCCGTGGTTATCGGATTCTGCGATACGTCCTGATACGGTCTGACACTAGAAGAACGGGTTGTGGGCTTTCTCTTCGCCGATCGTCGACGGTGGGCCGTGGCCCGGCATGATGACGGTGTGCTCGTCGAGGGAGAAGAGCTTGAAGCGCACGCTGGCGAGCAGATCGTCGTAGGTCGAGACGTCGGCGAAGATGCCGCCCACCGAGCCTGCGAAGAGCGTGTCGCCGGTGAAGACCGTCGAGCGGAACATGAAGCACGCCGATCCGTCGGTATGGCCGGGTGTGTGCAGCATGCGGATCGACGCGTCGTCGCCGAACGCGAGCTCGTCGCCGTCGATCACCGGGATCGCGCGATGCGCGAGCGAGCCGATCGCGGCGACGTCGGCGCGGTGCATCACGATCTGCGCCTCGGGAAAAGCGCGCGCGACGTCGACGGTCGCGTCGCAATGGTCGGCGTGCTTGTGCGTGATGAGGATGTAGCGCAGCGCGTACGGGCCGTCGTTCACCGCGTTCAGCAGCGTCTTCGGGTAGCCGGCCGGATCGATCAGCGCCGCCGTCTTCCCGTCCTGCAGGAAGAAGAGGTAGCCGTTGGAGGGGTGGGGATCGTGCGGATGGTGGCGCACGTCCGGCGGAACTTCTGCGCCCGGATACCAGCGTCGCGCCGCGGCGTCCGCGAATTTTCCCGGATCGAGACGCAGCACGACCGCGACCGCGCGCGCTTGGTCCTCGGTCGGAACACCGTCGCCACGGGTCCACGCCTTGATCGCGGAGGCGTCGATTCCGGTCTGATGCGCAAGCGCGGCGGCATCGATCCCGGTTCCGCGCTGGGCTTTGCGCAGTATGTCGGAGGGATCGTCTTCCAGCGGGATGCGCGGCCAGTTCATCGCCGCAACTTGTCCCCGCATTCGGCTGAACCCCTCCGATCCTACAGGGTCGCGTCGATCGTGTCGAGGTCGGGGAACGCAAGCGCCGGCACGAGGCGCTCCGTCCCTTCGAGCGCGAGGACGGCGCGGGCATGGCTGCCGCCGTCAGGACGGCGGCTGACGGTGAAGTCGTCGGCGAGCGCCGCGACGATATAGAGCCCGCGACCCCGCTCGCTCAACACGTCCGCTGGGAGTCTGGGCATGTGGCGGAACCCGCATCCGCGATCGAGGACGTGCAGCACGGGTGCCGCGGCACTGCGATCGAGCGCGACCTCCGTCATTCCCCCGGCGTAGCGCACCACGTTGCCGAGCAGCTCGGCGAAAAGCAATTCCGCGGCGGCGAGCGCGTCGTCGGAGAGACCATGCTCGGCAAGGACGTGCGAGAACTCGCATTTGACGTCTTGCGCCGCCGCGACGTCGTTCGAGGAGAACATCCAGCGGGTGATCGCGGTCTCTTCGATATCGGGGCCGAGCCGGCGCACCGTGAACACCGCGACGTCGTCGCGCGCCGGATCGTGCAGCACGGCGTCGTGCACGGCGTGTGCGAGGTTCTTCGACTGCAGCACCGCGACGTTCGCGAGCGCCGCGTGCAGACGGTGTTCGCCGTCGGCGAGATCGCGGGTCGCTTCGATGAGCCCGTCCGTGTAGAGCACCAGCACGCCGCGGGGCGGCATCTGCACGACCTCCGCCGAGCGGATCACCCGTCCGGCGACGCCGAGCGGGAGCCCGTCGCCGCGCAACTCGCGCACCGTACCGCCCTCGTCGCGCAGCAGCGGCCGCGGATGTCCTGCCGACGCGTAGGTCAACAGCGACGTCACCGGATCGAAGACGCCGACGAACGCCGTCACGATGGGATCGCCGGGATCCCCCTGCAGCGTTCGGTCGGCGGCGTCGAGCATGATCGCCGGATCGGCGTGCACGTGTGCCACGCCGCGCAGGATCTGACGCACGCTGGCCATGGTGACGGCGGCGTCGAGTCCCGACCCACAGACGTCGCCGATCGAGAGGACGATGCGCCCGTCGGGTAGGCGCACGGCGTCGTACCAGTCGCCGCCGATCTGCGCCTGATCGCTTCCGGCGCGATAGAACGCATCGAAAGCGATGCCGGGGATTTTCGGGAGCGCCCGCGGGAGCGCTGCGTCCTGCAGCCGTCGCGCGATGCGCCGTTCGTGCTCGTAGAGCTCCGACATGCGGCGCAAGCGCAGCGACATTCGCCGCGCGCGCAGCATCGCCTCGACCCGCGCGGCGAACTCGAGCTGCTCGACCGGCCGGATCAGCACGTCGTCGGCGATGCGCCAGGCGTCGCGCGTGATCAAGCCGACGTCGTGCCGGTCGCTGATGAGCAGCACCGGCAGCAGCACCGGCTCTTGCGCCGATCGCGCCTTGCGCAGCGCGTCCCAGTGCCGGTGCAGCGAGAGACCGTCGACGATGCACAGGTCGACGTCGAAGTCGGCGGGAGCTTCGACGATTTCGTAACGCTGACCGAGGACCGTCGCCAGCAGCCGCTGGTTTCCCGCGGCGGCGAGCAGCACGAGAACCCGCTCCCGCAGCCCGCGGAGTTCAGACGGTTGTGCGGACGGGCTCATCGATCGGAAGGTGCGCGAGGATCGAGTTCAGGCGCAGCGGCTCGCCGATGCGCACGCCGTCGCGGGTGATGGTGAATTCGCGCACACCTTTTTCGAAGTCGCTGAGCCGCTTTTTGAGGACGCCGATCCCTTTGCGCAACTCGACCGTACCGTCGACGACGCGTTCCAGATACCGCAGGAAGACGACGTTGTCGGCGAGGTAGCTGATCCCGACCTCGGTTACGCGGAACGCCGTCACTCCGCGCAATTCGTCCACCAGAATCAGCGTGACGCCGATGTTCTGCAAGTACCGGCCCAGCGCGTGGATCCGTTCGGCCAAGCCGTCCGAGACCGACATGCGGTACCCGCTGACGCTGTCGATCATGACGATACGGGTGCCGCGATCCTCGACATCGCGCCGCACGATGTTGGCGAACTCGTCGGGTCCGTAACGCAGGGCCTCGAGCTCGACCACCGAGAGCGATTCGTCGGCGATCATCCGGCGCACCGGAATTCCGACGGCGTGACAGCGGCCGATGACCGTATCGGCACGTTCGTCGAACGTGTAGAGGACGCTGCGTTCGCCGCGGGATGCGGCCTCGACCAGGAACTGCACGCCCAGCGTCGTCTTGCCGACGCCGGTCGGACCGCTGATCAGGGTGACGGTGCCGCGTTCGATTCCGCCGTGCAGCAGCTTGTCGAGCAACGGCAGTCCGGACGGCAGCAGCTCCGCCAAGAACGGCCGGCTGTGGCTCTCGGGGATCAAGCGCGGAAACACGCTCGCTCCGGTGGCACTCAAGGTGAGCGCGTGCCGCCCCGCACGGTAGTCCGAGCCGCGGAATTTCGAGACGGAGAGCTCGCGCCCGCGGGTCCCGAACCCGACTTCGATGACGCCGTCGGTGATGAAGCGCAAATCGTCGTCCGGTGTTTCGGGGGTCGATTCGGAGGTGGCCATCACCGACGCGCCGAGCTCTGAGACGAACCGCAAGAACGAGAGTGCCTGGCGGCGGAACTGGTATGCGTCGGTCGAGAGGTGGCGCAGGTGCGTCATCGAGTCGACGAAGACCCGCCGGGGGCCGACCTGCTGGATTGTCTCGATGATGCGGGCGGTCGTCGGTTCGGTCTCGACCTCGCGGGCCGAGAAGATGTCGTACGTCTCCGATTTCGCGAAGAGCTCGGCCGCCGGGCTGAGATCCAGCATTTCAACGGCCTCCGCATCGAACCCGGAACGCGCGGCGTTGGCCCGCAGCTCGGCTTCGGGCTCGGCAAAGCTGATGTAGAGCACGGGCTCGCCCGCCTCGATTCCAGCGATCAGATAGTGCCAGCCCAGCGTGGTCTTGCCCGAGCCTGGTGGGCCGCTAAGGAGGTAGGTTCGACCTCCGAGGAGCCCACCCGAAAGCACTTCATTGAGGCCATCGACGCCGGTCGAGACCCGCATTTCGCTCATCGGAAGTGGGGATGCCCCGAAAACGGGCTTTTGTACCACGACTCGCCACGAGGATAAACCTTCTGCCGCACGGACGAACCGGACGCAACCGCATCGGGGTTGAAGGAAGCGAGATGCCCGTTCCCCACGCCAAAGTCGCCATCATCGGTTCCGGACCCGCCGGCCTCACGGCCGCCGTCTACGCGGCCCGAGCAAACCTTGCGCCGGTCGTGTTCGCGGGGCACATGTACGGTGGCCAGCTGATGCTTACGACCGAGGTCGAGAACTACCCCGGCTTTCCTGCGGGGATCATGGGGCCCGAGCTGATGGAGGCGTTTCGCGCGCAAGCCGAGCGGTTCGGCTCGGTGATCCACGACGTCGACGTGACCGAGGTCGACTTCTCGCAGCGACCGTTCGTGGTGCGCACCGCCGAGGACACCTACACCGCCGACGGCGTGATCGTCGCGACGGGCGCCAGCGCGCGTTGGCTCAACATCCCCGGCGAAGCGCGGCTGCGCGGGCGGGGCGTCTCGACCTGCGCGACCTGCGACGGCGCGTTCTTCCGTCAGAAGCACATCGTGGTCGTCGGCGGCGGCGACTCGGCGATGGAAGAGGCGATCTTTTTGACCCGCTTCGGCAGCGCCGTGACGGTCATCCATCGGCGCGAAGGCCTGCGCGCGTCGAAGATCATGGCGGACCGCGCGCTGAACCATCCGAAGATCTCGTTCATCTGGAACACCGCGGTGGAAGAAGTGATCGGCGAGGACGCGACGACCGCGCTGCGTCTGAAAAACCTCGTCACCGGCGACGAAAGCGTGCTGGCGGCCGATGCGCTCTTCATCGCGATCGGACACGATCCGAACACCGCGATCTTCCGCGGCCAGCTGGAACTCGACGCCGCCGGCTACATCGTGAGCGAAGACGGCGTGCGGACCAACATCGAGGGCGTTTTCGTCGCGGGCGACGTCTACGACGTCCGCTACAAGCAGGCGATCACCGCGGCCGGTTCGGGCTGCAAGGCGGCGATCGACGTCGAGAAATATCTGGAGTCGCTGGAGGCGGAGCACACGCATGCGGTGATCGCGGGGTGACGCCGGAGACGCATCCCTACCCGCCGGCGATGGACATCTTCCGGCAAATGGACGGGCTCGAAGCGCTCGAGCTGATGAGGAGCGGCGAAGCGCCGCAAACGAACGTGTCGCGCTGGATGGACTTCACGCTCGAAGAAGTCGAGCGCGGGAAAGTCACCTTCGCGATGGTTCCCCGCGAGGAGCTCTACAACATGATCGGTTCCGTCCACGGCGGCATCATCACGACGCTGATGGACACGGCGCTCGGGTCGGCGGTGCAGTCGGTGCTGCCGGCCGGTCGCGTCGCGACCACGATGGACCTGCACACCCGCTTCCATCGACCGGTCACGGTTTCGGTCGGCAAGGTATTCGCTCGCGCCCACGTCGTGCACGCCGGCCGCCGCACCGCCACGTCGCAAGCGGAGATCGTCGACGCCGACGGCCGCGTCTACGCCACCGGAACGTCGACCCTGATGATCCTCGACGACGCCGCGCCGCGCTGATTCCCCGTCATCCTCAGGATGACAGGGGCGCGCGTGGGCGGAACAGCGCGGCATGACGGCTGAACGGCTTCCCGGGAAAATCGTCCTCATCACCGGCGGAGCGAGCGGGATCGGCTTCGCGACCGCACTGCGGTGCGCCGAGCAAGGCGCGACCGTGGTGGTCGCCGACATCGATCTCGCCAAGGCGCAGAAAGCGGTGGAGGGTCACGGTGCGCTCAGCGCGCTGCAGCTGGACGTCGTCGACGAGTCGAGCTGGGAGCGCGTCATCGACGACGTCATGGGCCGCTTCGGGCGGCTCGACGCGCTAGTGAACAGCGCCGGGATCGCGCCGATGGGCGACATCGAGACCGAGAGCGTCGAACAGTTCCGCCGCGTCATGGCCGTCAACGTCGACGGCGTCTTTCTCGGCTGCCGCTACGGCGTGCGCGCGATGAAAGGCCACCCTGCTTCGATCGTCAACCTGTCGTCGGTTTCGGGCCTCGTCGGCGGACACAACCTCGCATCGTACAACGCGTCAAAAGGTGCCGTGCGGCTCCTGACCAAGTCGGTTGCGCTCTACTGCGCGCGACGCCAGAACGGGGTTCGCTGCAACTCGGTGCACCCGACGTTCGTGGAAACGCCGATGATGCTGGCGCTGCTGGAAAACCGTAGCGAGGCCGATCGCCTGCGGCTCACGGACGCCCTCAAGAATCAGATACCGCTCGGCCGCTTTGCGCAGCCGGAAGAGATCGCCGACATGATCCTCTATCTCGCCTCGGACGAATCCGGGTTCGTGACCGGCGCCGAGTTCGTCATCGACGGCGGGCTGACCGCCTCGTAACCGTTTCGACCGCCCGGCTGCTGGAACGAATGCTGCCTATGCAGTAATATACGGATGTGGCGAAGGACTTGGACATCCGCGAGATTGCCGATTGCACGTGCTTACGGCTGCGGCAAACGACGCGGCGTCTCACGCAAATCTACGACACGGCGCTCGCACCCGCCGAGCTCACGATCGGCCAATTCGGCATTATGGCGCATCTCTACGGGCTGCACGACGCCCCCGAAAGGCTGAGCGTAGGCGCCTTCGCCCAGGCGATCGGTACCGACCCGACGACCCTCACCCGAATGCTCAAGCCGCTGGAGCGAGCAGGCCTCGTCGCCGACGGCCGGCGCGCACCCGATAGGCGCGTGCGCACGCTCAAAATAACGAGCAAGGGCCTCGCCAAGCTGCATGCAGCCGTCCCGCTTTGGCGCGACGCGCAGGCGACCGTGAAAAAAGTGCTCGGTGCGCGAGAGGTGCGCGCACTCAACGACCTGCTCGATACGACGCTCACATCGGTTGGGGCCTAACCCGCTTTCCTCGTCGCCAAAGCGTTGACAAGCGCTCTTCGCCGCGATATATCTGTATATACAGTAATAATTGTGGGAGGACGTTTGATCCGCATGAAGGCCTTCGAAGAACATCCCACCGTCAAGCAGCATCGTGCGCGCTCGCTGAGTCCGGCTGCGCCTGGGCCGCGAACGCTGAGCGCTCAGGACTTGCGCGCACTGTGCTTGAGCGCGGGAGCAGATGACGTAGGCTTCATTCGCATCGACCGGCCGGAACTCGACGACCAACGTGCGGAGATCCTCACGTTCTTCCCGCACACGAAGTCGATAGTCAGCTTCGTGCGGCGCATGAACCGCGAGAACATTCGCCGCCCGGCGCGGTCGATCGCGAACGTCGAGTTCCATCACACGACCGACGAAGTCAACGACGTCGCACGAACGATCGTCGCCGCGTTGGAGCGCGACGACATTCGCGCGGCGAGCGGCGGAGCGGCCGGCTTTCCGATGGAAGCCGATCGTTGGGGCGAGAGCAAGATGTGGATCATCTCGCACAAACCGATCGCCGTTGCGGCCGGGCTCGGCCAAATGGGGATCCACCGTAACGTCATCCATCCCAAGTTCGGCAACTTCATCTTGCTCGGCACCGTGCTGATCGATGCGGAGATCGACAGCGCCACGCAGCCGATCGACTACAACCCGTGTCTCGAGTGCAAGCTGTGCGTCGCGGCATGCCCGACAGGCGCCATCTCTGCAGACGGCCAGTTCAACTTCTCAGCGTGCTACACGCACAACTACCGGGAGTTCATGGGCGGCTTCGGCGATTGGGCGGAAACGGTTGCGGCGAGCAAGAGCGCCGTCGATTATCGCAGCAAGGTATCGAGTGCGGAAACCGTCTCGATGTGGCAGAGCCTTTCGTTCGGCGCAAACTACAAGGCGGCGTACTGCATGGCCGTCTGCCCGGCCGGTGAGGACGTGATCGGGCCGTTTCTCGAAAATCGCAAGCAGTATCTCGATGACGTCGTGAAGCCGCTTCGGGAGAAGAGCGAAACGGTCTACGTCGTTCCCGGGTCCGATGCAGAAGGATACGTCACGCGCACCTTTCCGAACAAGCGGACGAAGCGCGTTGCAAACAGCCTGCGGGGGCAGACGACGGTGCGCGCCTTCCTCAACGGCTTGCCGTATGTCTTCCAGCCCGGCAAATCCGCGGGCCTCGATGCCACGTACCACTTCACGTTCACCGGCGATGAGGACGTTCTCGCGACCGTCACCATTCGCGACCAGAACGTGAGCGTCGCCGAGGGACACGTCGGGGACGCGGGCCTACGCCTCACCGCCGACTCGCAGACGTGGTTGAGGTTCCTTCGAGGGGAAGCGTTCCTACCGCTGGCGCTGCTGCGCCGGACGATCCGCATCAAAGGTTCGCCGCGCCTGTTGCTGAGCTTCGGCCGCTGCTTCCCCTAGCGCCGGCCGGTGAAGTAGTCGCGGGGGTTGGCGACCAGCATCGTCGCGATCTGCGCGTCGGTGACGCCGCGTTCGCGCAGCGCCGGCAGCACCTCGTCGTGGATGTGCCCGAAGTGCCAGCGAGGATGAAACCGTTCGCGCGCACCCGGCGCGAACCAGTCGATGTGGCAGGCGGCGTCGTGGGAGAGCACGATGCGCCGCGCGTAGCCGCGGCGGCAGAGTTCGGCGACCGTCTCGACGCGCGCCTCGAACGGGAGCAGCGCATCGAGCCCGAAGCGGTCCATGCCGGCGTACGAGCCGGCGTCCATCAGCGCGGTGAGGTAGTCCAAATCGGTCGAGTCACCGCTGTGGCCGATCACCACCCGCGTGAGGTCCACGCCCTCTTCGCGCAGCACGCGCTGCGCGACCAGGCCCGTCCCGCTCGGGGCGTGCGTGTGCACGGTGATCGGCGCGCCGGTCTCGCGGTGCGCGGCGGCGATCGCGCGCAGGATGCGCTCGACGCCGCGCGTCAGGCCGGGTTCGTCGATCGCGCACTTCAAGAACGCGGCCTTGACGCCGGTGCCGCCGATGGCGTCGTCGATCTCGCGCACGAAGAGTTCGGTCATCGGATCGCGACCCGCGACGCGCGGGCGATGGCGGAAGAAGAACGGCACGGCGTCGTAGGTGTAGATGCCGGTTGCGACGACGATCTGCAGTTCGACCGCGGCCGCCACGCGCTGCACGCGCGGGATCGAGCGTCCCAGTCCGAAGACGGTCGGATCGAGGATCGTGTCGACGCCTCGGGCGTGCAGTGCGCGCAGGGTCGTGATCGCGGCAGCCACGTGCGCTTCCTCATCCCACGCCGCGTCGTGCTGGCGGAACTCTTCGCTGAGCACGAAGACGTGTTCGTGCACCAGCGTCGTGCCGAGGCGGTCTACGTCGATCGGTCCGCGGACCGTCTCGACGCGGGTCACGCGCCCGTCTACCGAAACGCGGGGGTGCCGATCTGCTTTTTCACCTCGGGGACGAAGTGCTCGCCGCGCAGCACCTGGACGTCGGTTATCAGCACGACGCCCGAACAGGTGTTCAAGATCGGCAGCAGCCGGTCAACGATGGGATCGACGTGATCGCGCGTCACCACGGCGACCATCAAGACGATGTCGTCTTCGTGTACGCCATGGTGGCCGTATCCCGTGACATCGGGGATGACGGTGTAGCCGGTGGAGTGCTCGCCGAGCACCCGCTGGACGGCCGGGAGCTGGACGCGCTCGAGGACGATCTCGAGCCGCTTCATGGTGTTGAGAATTCGTCGCCGCATGGCGAACGATTCCCTAGACGCCCAGCGCCGCCTTGCGCTCGTGCAAATTTTCTTCATACGCCTGACGGATCAGCGGACCGTAGCGCCGCTCGACGACCCGGCGGCGCACTTTGAGCGTGGGGGAAAGCTCGCCGTCCTCGACGGTGAGGTCGCGCGGCAGGACGGCCACCCGGCGGACTCGCTCGAACGACGCCAGATCGGCCGTCTGGTGCTCGACCTCGCGGATGACGAGCGCGCGGACGCAGCCGTCGGCCGCCATCTGCTCGGTGGTCACCTCGGAGCCGAGCGAGAGTTCGGTGCGGATGAGTCCCCAGTTCGGGGCGACCAGAACCGCGGGGTGCGGCTGATCGTCTCCGAACGCCATCACTTGCCCGATGAAGATCGACCGTTTGATCGCGGTCTCGATCCGCGCCGGGGCGATCCACTTGCCGCCGCTCGATTTGAACAGCTCTTTCTTGCGATCGGTGATCACCAGGTGGTCGCCGTCGTACGTGCCGATGTCCCCGGTCTGGAGCCAGCCGTCGGCGGTGAACGGCTGCTCCGACGCCGGCAGATGATAGTAGCCAAGCATGACGTTCGGGCCTTTGACCAAGACCTCGCCGTCTTCGGCGAGCGCGACCTGCACGCCGTCGATCGGCGTTCCCACCGTGCCGAACTTGATGTCGTTCGGACGATTGACCGTGACCACCGGAGACGTCTCGGTCATCCCGTAGCCTTCGCAGACCTCCAAGCCCATCGCGGCGAGCGCGAGCGCCGTGTCGCGATGCAGCGGAGCGCTGCCGCTGACGAAGTAGTGCAGCCGGTCCAGGCCCAGCGTCGGCTTGATCTTCTTGAGCACGAGCGCCTGCGCGAGCGCGAAGGCGAGCCGCAGGATCGGATTGGCTCCGCCGGCGCGTGCGGCACCCTCGTAAGCGGTGCCGGTCTCGATCGCCCACGGAACCAGCTTCGCTTTGAGGCCCCCGGCTTCGAGCGCGTTGCCGACGATGCCGGCGATCAGACGCTCGAAGATGCGCGGAACGCACGCGACGTAGTGCGGGCGCACGGCACGCAGGTCCTCGATGAGGCGATCGGGCGTCGTGACGTACTGCGTAACGAGATTGTAGAGATAGCCCAGCGCATCGGTGTGCTCGAAGATATGCGCGAACGGCAGCACCGAGAGCGCCGTCTCGCCGGCGATGAAGCCGGTCTCGGCCGGATTGTACGCGCCGTAGACGTTCGAGATCACGTTGCGATGCGAGAGCATCACGCCCTTCGGCGTCCCCGTCGTGCCCGACGTGTAGATGAGCACGGCGAGATCATCGAGCGTTACCTGCGCCCAGAAGTCCGGCAATGCCGCCGGGTGGGCCGCGAACGACGGCTCGCCCGCGCGCACGAAGGCATCCATCCCGTCGTCACCGACTGCGCCGAACGCGACGATCGGCGGCGGTGCCGCGACGGCGTCGCGTACGCGCTGGGCGGCGGCCGCGTCGCCGGCGAAGACCAGCTTCGCATCAGCGTCCTCGAGAATGTAGGCGAGCTGGTCCTCGGCGACGGTCGCGAACATCGGAACGACGACGCCGCCGGCGTAGAGGATCCCGAAATCGGCGATCAGCCAGTCCAGCTGGTTCTCGGAGAGGATCGCTACCCGGTCGCCGGCACCGATGCCGCGCGCGCGCAGGGCGAAGGCGACCGCCGCCGCGCGCCGGTGAACGTCGGCGGCGCTCAGCGCAATCGTGCGCCCGTCGACCCGTTCGGCCAAGGCGATGGAGCGCGGCTGAGAAAGCCGCTCGGCGATAAACGCCGGGAGCGTCGGCCACGTGGTCACGGTCACCACCCCAAAAAGCAGGATTGACGGGTTAACGTTAACCTATTATAAATAATACATGGCTTCGCGGTCAAGGCCGGCGGTTGCTGCCTCGGAAGAGGCTGCGGCGGGCTCGCAGGCTCCCGACTTCCCCACCCAGTTGTGGGGCGACCGCGTGTTCACCGGCGAGGTCAAGACCAAAACCGTGTTTCCGGCGCTCGTGCTGCAATTGCTGCAGGCCCAGCCCGACAGCGGCTACGGATTGATGCAGCGCATCGCCACCCTCGGCGGCATCTTCCCGGTCAATCCCAACACGATCTATCCGCTCCTACGGCGGCTCGAGGAACGCGGGTTCATCCGCGGCGAGCTCGACCCGTCGACGAAGCGCGGCACGATGCTGTACCGCATAACGGACCCCGGAGCGGAGCGCCTGGAGCGGATCAAAGCCAACTTCAAGCCCTACCTCACCAATCTCATCGCGGCGCTGCAGACGCTCCGTCGCGACCTGTACGGAGAGTCGTCATGAGCACCTACCGCGCGCCGTTGCGCGACATGCAGTTCGTTTTGCGCGAACTCGCGGGCGTCGAGCAGATCGCCAAGCTTCCCGGCTACGAGGACACGACCGACGTTCTCGACGCGATCCTCGACGAAGCGTCGACCTTCGCGACGGAAGTCCTGGGCCCGCTGAACCAGTCGGGCGACAAGGAAGGCTGCACGTGGAACGACGGCGTCGTCACGACGCCGAAGGGTTTCAAGGAAGCGTACAAGAGCTTCGCGCAGGCCGGCTGGATCGGGCTTCCGGTCCCGGTCGAGCATGGCGGCCAAGGTCTGCCGCAGCTGCTGCTCGGCCCGACGCTCGAGATGTGGAACGCGTCGAACATGGGGTTCGCCAACGGTCCGCTGCTCAATCAGGGCGCGATCGAAGCGATCGAACAGTTCGGCAGCGACGAGCAGAAGCACACCTACATCACCAAGCTCGTGAGCGGTGAGTGGACGGGGACGATGTGCTTGACCGAGCCGCAGGCCGGCTCCGACCTCGCCCAGGTCCGCACGTCGGCGACGCCCGAGGGCGACGCCTACCGAATCAAGGGCCAGAAGATTTTCATCACGTTCGGCGAGCACGACATGGCGCCGAACATCATCCACCTCGTCCTCGCGCGTCTTCCCGGCGCGCCCGAGGGGACGAAGGGCATCTCGATGTTCATCGTGCCGAAGGTGCTGGTGAACGCGGACGGGTCGCTGGGCGAGCGCAACGACGTCAAATGCGCCGGCATCGAGCACAAGATGGGGATCAACGCGAACCCGACCTGCACGCTGAACTACGGCGAAGCGGGCGACGGCGCGATCGGCTATCTGGTCGGTGAAGCGAACCGCGGCCTCGAGTACATGTTCGTGATGATGAACGCCGCGCGGTTCAGCGTCGGCGTGCAGGGTCTGGCGATCGCCGACCGCGCGTACCAGCACGCCGTCGAGTACGCCAAGGAACGCATCCAGTTCCGCGACGTCGCGGCCCGCGACCCCAAGCCCGTCGCGATCATCAAGCATCCCGACGTGCGGCGCATGCTGCTCCTGTGCAAGTCGAACATCGAAGCGATGCGCGCGCTTGCGTACGTGACCGCGGCCTCGCTCGACTACGCGCTCAAGAGCGAAGACGAAGCCGTCCGCAAGGAACACCAGGCGTTCGTCGAGCTGATGATCCCGGTCGTCAAGGGCTGGCTCACCGAGAACAGCCAGACCGTCTGCTCGACCGCGCTGCAAGTGTTCGGCGGGATGGGGTACATCGAAGAGACCGGGATCGCGCAGCAGTACCGCGACGTGCGCATCACCACGATCTACGAAGGCACCACGGGCATCCAGGCGCTGGATCTGGTCGGCCGCAAGCTCGTGCGCGACATGGGCGCCAGCGCGACCAAGGTGCTCAAGCAGATCGGCAAGTTCGCCAAGGAGCTCGAAGCGTCGGACGACGCGGAGATCAAGGCGCTCGCGCAGCCGCTGGCCGAGGCAACGAAGGCGCTCGGTGACACCGCGCAGTGGATCGGCATGAACGCAATGGGCGACCTGCGCAAGGCGTTCGCCAACTCGGTGCCGTTCCTGAACTTCTTCGGGATCGTCGCGGGCGGCTGGCAGCTGTTCCGTGCCGCGAAGATCGCCTCGGAGAAGCGCGCCGCCGGCGATGCCGACCCGTACTTCACCGCGAAGATCCAAACGGCGACGTTCTACGCGCACAACGTGCTCACGCAGCACGCCTACCTGCAGCGGCAGATCGTCGAAGGTTCCGGCGACGTCATGGCCGGCAGCGACGAGATGTTCGACGTCGAGCGCCGCGCGCTGGTGACGGCATAATCATGGCCGATCTCGTCAAGAGCCAGGACCTCGGCGAGGGGATCCGGCTGATCACCCTCGACAACGCACCCGTCAACGCGCTCTCGTTCGCGCTCTCGGCGGAACTTTTCGCCGCAGTCGAAGCGGCCGAAGCCGATGCCGCCGTCACGACGGTGATCTTCACCGGCGCGAACGGCTTCTTCAGCGGCGGCGCCGACGTCAACGACCTCAACAACCTCAAAGCGGCGCCCGCTCCGGGAACCAAGTCGATCCGCGACGTGCTCAACGCGATGGAACGCGGAGCGAAGACCTACGTCGCGGCGATCGACGGCAACGCGCTGGGCGGCGGCTTCGAGCTCGCGCTGGCGTCCGACTATCGCGTCGCGACGGCGAAGTCGCGGGTCGGCTTGCCCGAGATCAAGCTGGGCCTGCTGCCCGGCGCCGGCGGAACGCAGCGCCTGCCGCGCCTCATCGGCGCGCAAGGCGCGCTGCAGCTCATGCTCAAGGGCGACATGGTCAAGGCGCCCGACGCCAAGACGCAAGGCCTGCTCGACGAAGTCGTGGACAACGATGTCGTCGACGCTGCCAAAGCGTTCGCGGGCAAGCCGCGGCGCCGCATCGCGCAGCGCCAAGCCGAACTCGGCGTCAAGGGGCTCGGCCTCTTCGCGACCCCGTTCGTCGTCGCGCAGGCCCACAAGATGGTCCCGCCCGAGGAGAACGGCGGGTTCGCCGCCCACAAGCTGATCGACGCGGTGCAGGCCGCCATCGAGCTGCCGTTCGAACGCGGCAGCGCGCGCGAGCTGCGGCTGTTCACCGAGCTCCTGCTCTCGGCGCCGTCGGCCGCGCTGCGCCACGTCTTCTTCGCCGAGCGCGAGCTCTCGAAGATCCCCGGGCTGCCGAAAACCGAACCGCTCGAGATCAAGAAGGCCGCCGTCATCGGCGGCGGCACGATGGGCACCGGCATCGCGATCACCTTCGCCGAGGCCGGCATCCCGGTCGTCGTCGTCGAGACGAAGTCGGAAGCCGTCGACAAAGCGCGCGAGACCGTCTTCGGGATGTTCAAGTATCAGGTCGACAAGGGCCGCCTCTCCCAAGAGGATGCCTGGAAGCGCGCCAACGCGATCACCTTCGAGGAGTCGTTCGACGACCTCGGCGACGTCGACATCGTCGTCGAAGCCGTGTTCGAATCGATGCCGGTGAAGAAAGACGTCTTCGGCAAGCTCGACAAGCTGACGAAGCCCGAGTGCATCCTGGCCTCGAACACCTCGACCCTCGACATCGACGAGATCGCGTCGTCGACGCAGCGGCCCGACAAAGTTGTCGGCCTCCATTTCTTCGCGCCGGCGAACATCATGAAGCTGCTCGAGATCGTGCGCGGCAAGGAGACCTCGCCGCAGACGCTCACCACCGGCATCGCGCTGGGTAAGAAACTGCGCAAGGTCGGCGTCGTCTCGGGCAACGCGTTCGGCTTCATCGGCAACCGCATGCTCTTCGATTACGAAGCGCAGGCGGTGCACCTCGCGGAAGAGGGCGTTCCGCTCTCGCGCATCGACAAGGTCATCAAGACCACGTTCGGGATGGCGATGGGACCGTTCGCGGTCGCCGACCTCTCCGGACTCGACGTCTACAACTTCATCTCGCAGTCGGAGGGCGGCGCGCCGCTCGGCCGCGTCCCGATCATCGCCAAGCTGGTCGAAGCGGGACGCCTCGGGCAGAAGACGATGAAGGGGTTCTTCGACTACAACAAGTCGGTCGGCAAGGGTCGCGAACCGATCCCCTCGCCCGAGGTCGAAGCGCTGATCCGCGAATTGGCCGTCAAAGCCGGCGTTCCGCAGCGCAACGACGTCACCGACGAAGAGATCATCGCGCGCTGCATCTATCCGCTCGTCAACACCGGTGCCGAGCTGCTGCGCAAGGAGATCGCTCTGCGGCCCGGCGACATCGACCTGGTCTGGATCTACGGCTACGGTTTCCCGCCGCATCACGGCGGACCGATGTGGTACGCCGACGAGATCGGCGTGAAGAACGTCGTCGCGGCGATGGAGCGTTTCGGCTGGACGCCCGATCCGATGCTGGTCGAGATCGCGCGCAGCGCCGGCACCATCGCAAACTATTCCAAGGAGTTGGCACATGCCTGAGGCGGCGATCGTCTCGGCCGCGCGCACGCCCATCGGTAAGGCGTTCCGCGGCGCATTCAATCAAACGCACGGTGCGACGCTGGCGGGACACGTCATCGAGCACGCGGTCAAGCGCGCCGGCATCGATCCGGCCGAGGTCGAGGACGTCGTGCTCGGCACCGGCTTGCCCGAAGGCGCGACCGGACACAACATCGGGCGCGTCTCGGCCCTGCGCGCCGGCCTGCCGCTGCGCACGGCGGGGACGACGATCAACCGCTACTGCGCCTCCGGGCTGCAGGCGATCTCGACGGCGTCGCATCGCGTCATCGTCGACGGCGCCAAGGTGATGGTCGCCGGCGGCGTCGAGTCGATCTCGCTGGTGCAGAACGAGCTCAACATGAAGAGCTTCAGCGAAGAGTGGATCATGCGGCACGACCCCGACATCTACATGCCGATGCTCCAAACCGCCGACAACGTCGCGAAACACTACAAGATCTCGCGCGAGGCGCAGGACGAGTACTCGCTGCAGTCGCAGCAGCGGGTCGCGGCCGCGCAAACCGCCGGGCGGTTCGACGCGGAGATCGTTCCGCTGCCGGCCTGGAAGTACAACGAGGACAAGAACACCGGTCACGTGACCGAAGAGCTCGTGACGCTCACGAAGGACGAAGGCAATCGTCCCGACACGACCCTCGAGGGACTGGCGTCGCTCAAAGGCGTGCTGGACAAGAACTCATCGATCACCGCCGGGAACTCATCGCAGCTCTCCGACGGCGCGGCCGCGGTCGTCATCATGGACGCCGGCGAGGCCCGCAATCGAGGCATCCAGCCGTTGGGCTTCTATCGCGGCATGGTCGTCGCGGGCTGCGATCCGGGCGAGATGGGGATCGGTCCCGTGTTCGCGGTCCCGGAACTCCTCAAGCGCCACGGCCTCAAGATCGACGACATCGGCCTGTGGGAGCTCAACGAAGCGTTCGCGGTGCAGGCACTGTACTGCCGCGACAAGCTGGGCATCTCCAACGATCGCTTCAACGTCGACGGCGGGGCGATCTCGATCGGCCATCCGTACGGCGTGAGCGGCGCTCGCATGGTCATGCACGCGCTGATCGAAGGCAAACGCAAAGGCGTCAAGCACGTCGTCATCACGATGTGCGTCGGCGGCGGAATGGGCGCGGCGGGACTCTTCGAAGTCGCCTGACGCGAAAGCGTCGCGAACGCGTTTTTAGCCGGCGCGCCCCAGCGCGCGATGGACCGGCAGCTCGACGAGCACGCGCGCACCGAAACCGGGGATCGAGTCGACCTCGACGCGCCGCGCGAGCGCCTGGATGAGGAAGAGTCCGCGGCCGTTCGTTGCGGTGCCGTCGGGGACGGGACGCAGTGACGGGATGCCGGGTCCTCGGTCGGCGATCACGAGGATCGCGCTCTGGCCCTCCCATGAGACGTGGATGCCGACCGCTCCCGGCGCGTGCTGGATCACGTTCGCGACCAGCTCGCCGACGATCGTCTCCACGCCGTCGAGATCGGAGGTTCCGTCCGCGTCCGTGGCCAGGAATGCGCGAATCGCCGAGCGTGCGCGGGTCGCTTCCCACGCATCCGTCGCGACCATCGACCACTCGGTTGGTGCGGTCACTGCCGGGATCCCCTTAATCTGTCGGATGAATACATCATGCCCGTTTCGGTACGCATTCGTACCAGGTCCGCCAACCTCTAGGAGCGCTCGCATAATGAACAAGGACCGTCGCATCCATGCTCCGGCCCTTGTTCCTGCGTCCCTTATTGGTGTCGTCTTCGAAGGATCATTGCATGAGGCTGCGCGTACGAAACCGTACGATCCAAGTCAGCTAGCCTTCGCTCTGCGCGAATAGACCGTCGTAGCGCGCGCGCAAATCCCGTTTGAGGAACTTGCCGACCCCGGTGCGCGGAATCGCTTCGATGAAGATGATGCGGTCGGGCGTCTGCCATTTCGCGAGGCGTTCGAGCATCCAGTCGCGGATCGCGACCTCGTCGGCTTCAAATCCCTCGCGCATCACGACAGCGGCGACCGGTCGCTCCTGCCATTTCGGGTGTGCGATGCCGAAGACGGCGGCTTCTTTGACGCCGGGATGTCCCATCAGCAGGTTCTCCACCTCGACCGAGGAGATCCACTCACCGCCCGACTTGATGAAATCCTTGACGCGGTCGACGATCTCCATGTAGCCGTACTCGTCGACCGTGCAGACGTCGCCGGTGTGGAACCAGCCGTCCGCCTCGAACCCGGCTGCGGTCGCCGAATCGTTGTTATAGTACTGACGCGCGACGGCGTAGCCGCGAACCAGCAGCTCGCCGCGCGACTTCCCGTCGCGCGGAACCTCGTTACCCGCATCGTCGACGAGTTTCCATGCGACGATCGGCGAGAAGCGCCCCTGCTTGTAGCGTTCCCGGCGCTGCAGTTCGGGGTTCCCATCGAGCAGCGACGTGTCGGTGCACACGGTGCCGATCGGCGACATCTCGGTCATGCCCCACGCGTGGACGGCGCGGATTCCCAGCGACTCGAGATCGTCCAGCAGCGAGTGCGGCATCGCCGAGCCGCCGATGACGACGCGCTCGAGGTGCGGCAGCGTCTTCCCTTGCGCGCGCAGCACGTCGCGGACGGCCATCCACACCGTCGGCACGCCGGCCGACATCGTCACCTTCTCCGCTTCGCAGAGCTCGATCACGCCGGCGGGGTCGAGGCGCTCCATCGGCATGATGAAGTCGGCCCCGACCATGAGCGCGACAAACGGAATTCCCCAGCCGTTGACGTGGAAGAGCGGGACGATCGGCAGGATGCGGTCGTGCTCGGTGACGGCGAGCGCGTCGGCGAGTCCCGCCGCTAGCGCGTGCAGGAACGTCGAGCGATGCGAGTACAGCACGCCTTTCGGATCGCCGGTCGTCGCCGAGGTGTAGCAGAGAATCGCCGCCGAGCGCTCGTCGAGCTCCGGCCAGTCGTAGGTCTCCGGCTCGCCCGCAAGCAGCGTCTCGTAATCGTGCGCACCCTCGATCGTCTCCTCGCAAGCGCCCATCACGACGAACGTGCGCTTGACGTGCGGCTGCAGCGCGATCGCGCCCTTCACCGCCTTGACGAGAGAGCCATCGAGAAAGACCGCGCTGTCACCGGCATGATCGAACACGAAGGCGATCTGGTCGGCGAACAGGCGAATGTTGACCGTGTGCAGCACCGCGCCGATCATCGGCACGGCGAAGTACAGCTCGAGATGGCGATTTCCGTTCCACGCGAACGACGCGACGCGGTCGCCCGGCCCGATGCCGAGCTTCCGCAATGCGTGTGCCAATTTCGCAACCCGCCCTCCGAACGCCGCATAGCTCAGGCGGACGATCGCGTTGCCGTCACGCGAGACGATCTGCTTGCGCGGATGCGCGCTCATCGCGTGCTCGAAGATGTACTTGATCGCCAACGGCTGATCCGACATCGTCGACGGCATCGGCATGCGCAGGGCTGAGGAGGGAATGGTTGCCATGGGGGCCTCCGATTCGCCGAAGATGGTTCTTCGCCCTCACCGCGCGAACGCGCACCGCTAGGGCATCAGCGACCGCAACGCCTCGTGAAGCGTTGGATGTCGGAACGTGTAGCCCGCCGAGCGCGTGGCATCGGGAAGGACGCGCTGTCCCTCGGTGATGACATACGCCCCTTCGCCCAGCAGCAGCGCCGCGCCGAACGCCGGCAGCGGGATGAGGGCGGGCCGGCCGACGGCGCCGGCGAGCGCGCGCGTGAACTCACGGTTGGTCACGGGATTCGGCGCGGTGGCGTTGAGGACGCCGGCTGCGCCGTCGATCGCCAACAGGTAGATGCCGATCTGGTCCTCGAGGTGGATCCAGGAATACCACTGGCGGCCGCCGGCGACGACGCCGCCCAGACCCAGCCGGAAAACCGGCAGCAACTTGCCGAGCACGCCACCGCCCTTCGCGAGCACGAGGCCCGTGCGGACTTTCGCCACCCGCAAGCCGAGCGTCGCGCCGGCTGCATCGGCCTGCGCCTCCCACGCGACGCACAAGCGGGCGAGGAAGTCGTCGCCCGGTCGCGCCGTCTCGGTGAACGTCGCGGTCCGGCTGGTGCCGTAGTAGCCGATCGCCGAGGCGCTGACGTAGGCAGAGGGTCGCTCGGCAATTCCGGCGAGGGCGGCGAGGTATGCGCGCGGCGCGTCGACCCGCGACGTCCACATCGCCTCCTTCGCCGCGGAGGTCCAACGGACGGCGACCGGCGCGCCGGCCAGGTTCACCACCACGTCGCTGCCCTCGCTGGCGGCCGCAGCCCGGGCCGGGTCGCGCAGACTGGCCTGCACGACCTCGTCGCCCCGCGCCCGCAGCGCGGCGTCGAGGTGCCCACCGATGAAGCCGGTCGCTCCGAGAATCGTTACGCGCATCGTCGTCGAACCTCCGGAGGTGCTCGGAAACATTCAGGCGCTGCGAGCCGTCGCGGCCCTGATGGTCGTGGTCGTCCACGCGTACGCGGTCGAGTCGACCTACCTGCCGGGACGACCGTGGACCACGCCGTTCCACGTCCTGGGAACGTACGGGGTCGACCTCTTCTTCGTGATCAGCGGCACCGTGATGGTCGCGACGACGGCCGGCTGGTTCGGTACGCCCGGCGCGTCCCGCCGGTTTCTCACCCGCCGCGCGACCCGCATCTATCCGCCGTACTGGATCGTGACCGCCCTCGTGCTGGTGGCGTTTCTGGTCGTACCCGGGGCGACCGGCGCGCATCGCAGCGTCGCGCCGGACGTCCTCGCGTCGTTTCTGGCGGTGCCGCAGGCGGGCGAGCCGCTGCTCGTGGTGGGGTGGACGCTCAGCTACGAGCTGATCTTCTACGCGATCTTCGGGCTCGCGCTGCGTTTCCAAGGGCGGTATCTGCCGCTCGTCACCGCGCTGTGGATGACGGCGGTCATCGCGATCGGCGCGTTGGGTCCGCACGCGAACCCGTGGGTGCGCGTGCTCGGCAGCCCGCTCAACCTCGAGTTCGTGCTCGGCATGGCGATCGGCATGGCCGTCGTGTCCGGCGCGTGCGTCGGAGCGCGGATCGCGTTCGCGCTGGGCGTTGCGGGCGCGATCGGCGTGTGCGTCGCGACGGCGTACAGCGGCCGCGAGTTCCTGGAGATCGCGTGGTGGCGGCCGTTCGCGGTCGGCGTGCCGATGGCGCTGGTCGTGTACGGCGCACTCGGCCTCGAGGGCGAGGGCCTGCTGGCGCCGCGCTGGCTGCGCGCGCAAGGTGACGCCAGCTACGCGCTCTACCTCTGGCACGTTCCCGTCATCGGTGCGATCGGGCTGGCGCTGCACGGGATCCATCTGCACGGTGCGCCGGCGCGCATCACGATCATCGCGGGCGGATACGCGCTCGCGATCGCGGCCTCGTTCGTTGCGTACCACGCGATCGAGCGGCCGATGCTGCGCCTCGCGCGCCGCTACTTGCCGAGCGCGTCGAGCAGCACCGGGCGCAGGGCGGCAGCCCAGACGCCGTAGCCCGCCGCCGAGGGATGCAGCTGGTCCGGCATCAGCGCCGGGTCGATGCTCCCCGAGCCGTCGAGAAAGCCCGCGCCGGCGTCGAGCCAGCGAACGTGCGGGCCGTCGGCGAGACCTTCGAGGCGCGCGTTGACGTCGGTCGCCGCGGCGCGGATGGGATCGTCGGCCGGTCCGCGCGGCAGGATCGCGTTGAGCACGACGATCGCGTCCGGCAATTTCTCGCGCACGGTCTGGACGATCGCGGCGACGCCGCGCGCGATGTTCTCGGGCGTCGACGAGGCGAGGTTGTTCGTGCCGATCATCAGCACCACGACGCGGGCGTTCGTTCCGTCGAGCTCGCCGTGCTGCGCGCGCCACAACACGAATTGGGTGCGGTCGCCCTCGATGCCGAAGTTCGCGACGCTGCCCAGCGGTTCGATCTCGCGCTGCCAGACATCGACGCCGCGATTCGAAAAGTATGCGGTGATCGAATCGCCGAGGAACAGCACGTCGAGGGGACCCGCCTGGGCCCGCGCGACGAATTGCTCGTGACGCGCGAGCCACGCCGCCTGCGACCACGGGCGCGCGGCGGCGATCCACGCCCCGGCCTGCGGCGCGGGCGAGACGACCGCTGGTGGAGTCGGCTGCATCGAATCGCGCCTAACGGGCCGGTGCGAAGGCGTCGGCGCCGACCAGCGCTTCGATCTCGTCGATTTCCTTGGGAATATCCGGCGTGAGGTTCAGCGGACCGCCGAACGAGCAGAGGATGTCGTCTTCGATGCGCACGCCGATGCCTTTGAAGCGCTCGTCGCAATCGAGATCTCGCGCAACGTACAAACCGGGCTCGACGGTCACCACCATGCCGGCCTCGAGCGGGCGCCACGTTTCGCCGTCGGCCAGTTTGTACGAGCCGACGTCGTGCACGTCGAGGCCGATCCAATGCCCGGTTCCGTGCATGTAGAACGGCTTGTAGGCTTCCTGCTCGATCAGACCGTCGACGTCGCCGTTCAGCAATCCGAGATCGACCAGCCCCGCGGTGAGCACGTGCAACGCCGCGAAGTGCGCTTCGCGCACGTGCGCGCCCGGCCGCACTTGTGCGATCGCGGCCTTCTGCGCGGCGAGCACGATCTCGTATACGGCCCGCTGTTCCGCGCTGAAGCGCCCGTTCACCGGCCACGTGCGGGTGACGTCGGAGGCGTAACAATCGAGTTCTGCGGCGGAGTCGATCAGGACCAAATCGCCGTCGCGCAACTGCTCGCGATTGGTGTTGTAGTGGAGGATCGTCGCGTTGTCGCCGCCCGCGACGATCGAGGGATAGGCGACGTCCTGCGCGCCGTGCGCACGATACGCGTATTCGATCGCGGCCTCGAGCTGATATTCGTAGAGGCCCGCCCGCGTCGCGCGCATGCCGGCGATGTGGCCCAGGCGCGTGATCTCGCCCGCACGGCGCATCGCTTCGATCTCGCCGTCGTCTTTGATCATGCGGAGCTCGTGCAGGATCACGCCCGGGTCCACGATCGTATCGGGAGCGATGCCGCTGCGCCGAGTGCGGCTGCGCGCGTCGTCGAGCGCCGCGAACACGGTGCGATCGAAGCGTTCGTTCGCGCCGACCCGGACGTAGGCGCGGCGCGTTCCCGTCATCAGCTCGCCCAGCTTCGCCGGCAGTTCGCCGATCGGATACGCCGCATCGACGGCGAGCGCCGCGGGCGCGGCTTCGACGCCGAGCCGCCGGCCGTTCCACGTCTCGAGAGCGCGGTCGCTCGGCCGCAGGAACAGCGTGACCTTCTCGGGCCGCGAGGGCGCGAGGACGAGCACCGCCTCCGGCTCGGTGAACCCGGTGAGATAATACAGATCCGAGCTTTGGCGGAACTCGTATTCGGTGTCGTTGTTGCGCAGCGCGTGCTCTGCCGCCGGGACGATCATGACGCCGTCGCCGAGCTGCTCCAACACCGCCGCGCGCCGCTTGGCGAACGCGCTCATGGGGAGGACGCTTCAGGAAGCGGAGGCTCCGCCCTTCCGAAGCGACCGGGGCGGGCGCACCGCAACTCCGTTCGGGGCACGCGGCCGAGTGGAGTTGCGGTCGGCCGCGGCCCCAGAAGATTGCGTGATGCTACGGTTCTCGGACCTGCGTGCGATCGTCGACCTTGAGCTTCTCTTCGCGAGTCGTATCCGAGACGTGCTGGGTTTCGGTGACTTGGCGCTTCCCCACGATCACTTCACCGGTGACGACAGGGCGCTTCGTCACGGTGACTTGCTCGTGCATCAGCGGAACTCGGATGACGTCGCCTTCGCCGATGTCCCCAACTTGGCCGACACTCGCGCCCGTTACCGGCAGGCGCTCGACGAAGAGCTCCTCGCGCACGACCGGCACGTCAACTTCTTGTCGATGTTCGACAACTTCTTTCTCGATGATTCCTTCGCCGTCGGCGATGCGTCGCTTGTCGAGGGTAAGCCGTTCTTCACGGAGCTGGATTCGGCGTTGTTCGTCGATCGTTTCTCCACGTGCGGACGTCGAGGGGTCGCCGTAGCCAAGAACTTGCGATCCACGCAGTGCGTCCGGTTGCGTCCCGTAGTTCATATCGCCCGTGGCGGTCCCCGCAAACGATTCCCCGGCGAGAATTTGGCCGCCGGCCTCCTCGATGACGTGCGCCGCGAGCTCAGGATGGTTGTGCCCATCGATGGTGAGTATCGCGCTGTTCGGCCGAAGGGATGCGTCGACACGCTGCGCTTCGCTCTGCGCGACGCCGTGGCGGATAAGCTCGTCGTAGAGCGCGCGGTCGCCGGTCTCGCCGCTAAAAAATCGCCCGATTTTTTCGCCGAGCGAGTCGGCGTCCGACGTAACGCGTGCGCCGGAAGTCGCTCCCGCGCTTTGCCCGCCCGTACTCTCCCTGGGGGCCGTCACTCCGATCCACGCGTTGCCAAACCCCTCATCCCTCAAACGACGAGCTGCTTCGTGCGCTGTTTCGCGGCTTTGGAACGCCGCCACAAGCGCTCTTCCCTCAAAAGCCTCATCCCGCGGGTTTTCGGCAGAGTAGTTCATCTGAGTCCTCCTTCCTCGTTGTCGGTAATCTGCGAGCCGTTCTTCCCCGGCGTCCGAAATATTATAGGTTCGACACAGCGAGCCCCGGCTAAGTCGCGGCTCGCATTCACGCATAAAGTGTCGGAATACTAACGTGATGTCGCCGCACGCGACCGTACTTTTCGTATCTGCGTCGAGCCGAGCAGGGCGAGCCCTCCGTGTTTAGCGGAGGATGTGAGCGGCTTATTCGTGTCGGTGAGGGACATCAGCTCGGGTTCGAGCCACGCGTTGCGCTCGTCTTTTCAAGATTGCGGCGAGCGGCGGTGGTATGCTGATCGGGCATTCTGTGGAGTGGATCGAGGTTCGCGCATGGTTCGGCATCCCAACGTCTCGCCGCTGCTGTTCGCGGCGGCGCTCGCAATCATCGGTATGGTGTTTCCGGCGACGTCGCAGGCTCAGGACATGCCCTCGTACGCTCAGCCGGCCGTTGGGAGCAACGTCGAGACCATCACCGGCCGCATCAACTCGGTCGAGGGAACGTTCCTCATCACGTTGCTCGACGATCGCGGCTTCGTCGACTCCGTGCAACTGCATCAAGGCACGATCATCAATCCCACCGGGCTGGCCCTGGAGCCCGGGATGAGCGTCACGATCATCGGCTACAACGCCGGCCCCGCATTCGACGCGAACGAAATCGACGCGCAATATTCGTACGCCGGTCCGTACCCGGAGCCGGTCTACTACGGTCCCGGTTCGTGGTATCCGGGCTTTGGGTACGGTTACGGCCCGGCGTTCAGTCTCGGGCTGGTCTTCGTCAACGGTGGATACTTCTACGTTCACCGGCGCTTCCACGGGCGGCCGTTCTTTGGACGACCGTTCTACGGACGGCCGTTCCATCGGCGGTGGTTCTACGACCGATCCTTCCACGGCCGTCCCTTCTCTTGGTACGGTTCGCGCGGTCGTGCATGCTGCGGTGGTGCATTCTACGGTAGGGGATTCCCCGGCGGCGGATTCTACCGCGGCGGCTTCTACGGCGGCGGCTTCCACGGTGGTGTATTCTACCGTGGTGTATTCTACGGTGGTGGATTTCGCGGCGGCGAATTTCACGGCGGCGGATTCCACGGCGGCGGATTCCACGGCGGCGGATTCCACGGTGGTGGATTCCACGGCGGCGGTCGTGGCGGCGGCGGGCACCGCTGACGCGATTTCGGGCGGAACGTTCGACCCGACCATGAAGCCTCGACTTGCTATCTAACGCAGGTCCGTCGTCGCGCGGGCGATCGCTGCGGCGGCGACGGTGACGGCGTCGCGTGCGGCTGCGTCGTCGCCGCTTGCGTACGCCGCGGTGACGCTGGGGAACGCGACGCTCTCGTAACCGTTCACGCCGTAGGCGACCCGGTCGATCTCCTGCACCGCCGCGAGCGTGCGGGCCGCGCCGGGCCCGGCGCCGTGCGCGATCGCGTCGTCCGTCCTGCGGGCGGCCACGCTGAACGCGCCGATCGCGTTGCGCAGCGGCGCGACGTCGACGGTGCGCCCATCACGTTGCGCGCGCGCCTCGAGCCGCGTGATTCCGGAGTTGAGCACCGGGATCAGTGCGGAGAAAGCGTACGGGATCGCGTCCGCACCGGCGAGCCGCATCGCGACGATACCGTAGAGCTGCGCGTTCGTGCGATGCAGCACGAAGCCGGGATCGCTGAACGTCCACGCGTAGCGCAGCGTGTCGTAGCTCGAATGGTACGGCCCGAAGGGTCCGGCGAAGCCCATCTGGGCGATCGGCGTGCCGAAGCCGAACAGGAAGGCTTCGTGATCGCTGCCGCCGCCCGGATTGCCGACCGTAATGCCGCGCGGCTGCGTGCTCCAGCGGTCGTGCAGCGTCGAGCGTTCGTGCGCCGGATCGGGGACGGCTAACGTTGCCGCGACGATCGCCGGCGTGAGCGCGCCGACGGCTGACGCGCCGAACGTCGTACCCGTCAAGTCTTCATCGGCGTTCAGGTATGCGACGCAGCCCTGCTGCAATTCGGCCGCATGCCTGCGGGCGAACGACGTCGAGCCGAGCAGGCCGAGCTCCTCGCCGTCCCACAGCGCGATGACGAGCGTCCGCTTCGGACGCCAGCCGCTGCGCGCGAGGTAGCCGAGTCCGCGCGCGGCCTCGAGCATCGAGATCGTTCCCGCGCCGTTGTCGCCGACGCCGTACACCCACGCGTCGCGATGCGCGCCGAGCACGACGCTCTGCATCGACTCCGTGCCGCGCAGCGTTCCGACGGTGTTCCAGAGGGTGCGGGTATCGTGGTTCATGCGCACGACCAGATGCACGGCGGCAGGACCTCTGCCGAGCGGGTACGGCGCGTCGAGCGCACCGGCCCAGCCGGCCGGGCCGGTCGGCCCGCGCAGCGCGCGCAGCAACGTGCGCGCGTTCTCGCCGCTGATCGGCAGCGTGGGAATGCGGATTCCCGCGCCGAGCGAACCGCGCTGAATCGAGGTCGACGGCCGCCAGGGTCCGCTCGGATACGTCGCGCCGCGCGCCGCGCCGTCGTCGGCGGGATCGTTGTAGAGGATCGCACCGACCGCCCCGGCCGCCTGCGCGTTCTGCACCAGCAGCCCACGGAATGCGCCGCCGTAGCGGATCAGCGCGATCGCGCCGCGGACGTCGACGCCGGCCTGGCGCAGCGTCGCGAAATCGTCCGGCAGCCCACGGTGCGCGTACACCAGCGGCGCGGTGACGTCGCCGTCCCCGGATCCGGCGTTGAACGGTAGCCCGACCGCGGGCTCGAGCGTGTCCGGATCGTCCGGTTCGCCGGCCTCGCGCAGGTCGAAGCCGAGCGGCGGCGTCCCGCGCTGCTTGTGAAAGCCGTCGCGCGGGGTAAACGGGCGGCCGTCGGCAAACAACTCGACCGCCAGCTTACGCGGCGTGTCGACGCGGGCCGTGAACGGTTCGATGCGGGTCGCGAAGCCGAATTCGTGCAACCGCTCGGCGGCATAGACCGCAAGCGCGCGATCGGCCGGCGTGCCGGCGTAGTGCGGCCGGGCGCCGATCACGGCCGCATGATCGAGCGCGCCCTGGGCGCTTGGCAGATCGATGAACCGCGCCTCGTCAAACCGCTCGCGCGCGCCGCCGGCCGGTGTGAAGCCAAGAATCGCAGGCGGAGCCGGTCCGAGCGCGAGCAGGGCGAACGCGGCGAAGAGCACTGCCGGAAGGCGCATCATCTCTTTGGTCATCGGCCGCTCGCTCGCGGTCCCCCAGCCGAGTGACCGCCATCTTTCGAACGATGTGCCACGGATTACCGCCGAATGTCCTAAGGAGCCGACCCGTGCACGCCGAAACTAGGAGGACCATGACTAGCGGCGCCGCGCTCAATACGTACGTCTTTTTGTTCGCTTTCGCTTCGATGTTCTTGCTCGGGGGCAAGCGACCGCTGCTCGCTCTTTCGACTCGCGCGCTGCTGGTCGTGCTGCTCGGGCTCGGGCTCACCTACCTGATCGAGCCGAACGCCTGGTACCACGGCTACGTCGGGGTCGCGACGCTGATTGCGAACGCGCTGTTCGTCGGGTTCGCAGCGATCGATTTTCGTAACTGGCAGAAGAAGCGCGGCGCCGAAGGCGGCTAGCCGAGGGCGTTGAGGACGGCCGCGCTCTGGCGGTCCAGACGCTGTTCGAACACTTTGGGATGCGTCAGGTAGAAGACGCACATCGCCTGCACCAAGAAGCGATGGCGCGCGGCGTCCGCCAGCGTACGGACGAGCACGAGCGTGCCGCGCACGAGCCGGGTCAAGCCCGCCGTCGCATCGGCCGGCGACGCGTAACAGGCGACGAAGTTGAGCTCGCCGTGCTCGCGGTCCTCGGCCTGATCGATGAAGTAGTCCAGCAGGATGTGGATCGCCGAGACGCCCGGAAAGTACGCGCGCGTCGTCGCGTCGACCGTCGCCGGGGCGAGCTGCTTGCGCGCGCCGAGTTCGATGAGCGCGAAGATCGGGAGCGACGATCCGCACGCCGCCGCGAACTCCCACCACGAGAGTCCCGGAAACGCTTCGCGATTGCGATCGTACCACGCACCGCACGCGCGCTCGCGCGAGCCGGCCGGACCGTGCTTGAGAACTTGCAGTTCGGCATAGTACGTCGCCACTTCAACCAGGCGGTCGCGCACGGCGGCGTAGTTCGGGAGCTCGCGCAAACCGCTGCGCGCCGCGTCGACCAGCGAACACAGGTAGCCGCCGTCGTCGCCGTCCGGACCGTCACGATAGTAGTCGATCGGGACGCGGCGGTCGTCCAACGCGTCGAGCAGCGCAGCGTGCAGCGTCGCGAACGCCTTTTGCGAGACGCCGGGCAGCCGGTCGCACAAGTTGTCGAGATAGTCGTAGATCGTCTCGAGCGCCGCGACGATGCCGACGTAGCGACGCGCCGCCGCACCGTGCATGAACGTCGCGAGGATCGCTCCGCCTTGGACGTGATACGCCTTGCCGTCGATCGAGGCCAACGCCTGTTCGCGCAGCGCCGCGTCCGGAATCTGTTCCGCGCGGCGCCGGATGAGGGCGAGTTCTCGGCTGGCGCGCGGGATCACCGTCCAAACGAAGCGAGCCGTCGCGATCCAGCCGCGCGGACCGAGCTCGAGAAAACGGCGCACGCGCGAGGGCCGGCTGAAGACGATGCCGATCGTTCGCCGCACGTCGCGCAGCAGCGCGGCGGGAACGGCGATCTTAGATGGCACCGACGAAACGCCCCGGTGCCAGCACGTTCCGCGGATCGAAGCGTTCTTTGAGCGCGCGCATCGTTGCGATCGTGGACGGCGTCTCGCCCCACGCGTCGACGTGCGTGATCGCCGCATCATGCGCGGCGATCAGTTGGGCGCGGCCCAGCGCCGAGCGGACGGCTGCGCCCGCGCCGGCCAGCGTCTGCGCGTCGAGAGTCGCCGGGGCGCGAACCCGCGCGACGACGTCGCCGGTGAGCAGGTCCGCAATCGTCTCGATCGACGTCGCGCCCGCGCCGCCGGACGCGAACGTCGCGCGCGCGCGCTCCGCGCGCAACGTCGCGTCGGCCGGTTTGCCGCGTCCCAGCAAGGTGAACGAGACCGCGCCGGCGAGGGCGACGTACTCGTCGAGCACCTCTTGGAAGCCGCTGCCCGCCGCGGCGGCGGTCAAGATGCGCGTCTCGGCGACGCCCGCCGCACCGAGCGCTGAACGGTATTCACGCACCGCGCGGTCGACCGTCGTCTCCGAACCCTCGAACAGCGCGACGATCTGCGGCCGAAAGTCGATGTCCTCCGGCCGCGGCGCGTCGCGCAGCGCGAGGAAACCGTCGCGAATCAGCAACGCCACGGGAGGCACCGTCATCGCCCCGACGTGCGCGAGCACGCGCTCGCGGTTGTCGTCCTCGAACGTCGCGACTGCCAGCTGCCGTGCCGCCGGGGCCGGAAGCACTTTGAAATTCGCGCGCACGATCGCGCCGAGCGTCCCGTGAGAGCCGACGTAGAGCTTTCCGAGGTCGTAGCCGGTCACGTTCTTGACGACCATCCCGCCGCAGACCGCGAGCGTCCCGTCCGTCAGGGCGACGGTCGCGCCGATCAGCAGGTCGCGCGCTCGGCCATAGGTCGCCCGGCGCGGACCGGCCCAGCCGGCGGCCAGCGTTCCGCCGATCGTCGCCCGCGCGGGCAACGGAGCGTCGAGCGGAAGAAATTGCCGCTGCGCGGCGAGCGTGCGCTGCAGCGTCGCGAGCGTCATCCCCGCGCCGGTGCCGATGGTGAGATCGCGCGGCTCGTATTCGTGGACGGCGACCAGACGCGTCGTCAGGAGCGCGGAGTCGTAGCGTGCGGGCGGATTCGCGCTGCGCTGGAGCGTGCCGCCGCCGTGCAGCACGACGCTCTCGCCCGCGGCAGCCGACGCGGCGAGCGCGGCGGCCATCTCGGCGGCGTCGGCCGGCTCCAGCACTCGCGCCGGCGAGAGCGTTCCCAAGCGTAGCGCGTCGTTGCGTTTTGCGATCACGCCGTCGCGGTCCGCCGGGCGCTGGGGGGAGTTCCCACTTCGCCGCACATCGCGCCGCTCGGAAAGATCTTGTCGGGATTGAACGCGCGCATCGGATCGAAGACGTCCCGCACGCGGCCCATCGCCGCGAGGTCGTCGGGCGAGAAGACGAGCGAGAGCGTCTCGCGCTTTTCGTAGCCGATACCGTGCTCACCGCTGATCGTGCCGCCCATCGCGATGCACGTGCGCAAGATCTCGGTGCCGGCCGAGACGACGGCTTCGACCTGGCGGCGTTCGCGGCGGTCGAAGATCAGCAGCGGGTGCAGGTTGCCGTCGCCGGCGTGGAAGACGTTGCCGACCGGGAGCTGATGGTCGCGCGCGATCGCGTCGATCGCGTGCATCACTTCCGGGAGCCGCGTGCGCGGCACGCAGGCATCTTGAATGTAGTAGTTGGGTGCGATGCGCCCGATCGCGCCCGCCGCTCCCTTGCGAGCGGCCCACAACGCATCGCGTTCGCGCTGGTCGCGCGCCGCGCGCCACGAGAGCGCGCCGTGTTCGCGCGCGATCGCTGCGATCGCAGCCTCGCCGGCCGCCACGTCGTCGTGCGAGCCGGCGATCTCAGCCAGCAGCACGGCCCCGGCGTTCTCCGGATAGCCGGCGTGATAGTGCGCTTCGACCGCGCGGGTGATCAGCGCGTCCATGATCTCGAGCGCGGTCGGCACGATGCCGGCGCCGATGATCGCCGAGACGGCTTCGGATGCCGACTCGACGTCCGCGAACGCCGCGACGCAGACCCGCACGGCTTCCGGCAGCTTCATGAGGCGCACGTCGACCTCGGTGACGATGCCGAGCGTCCCTTCGGAGCCGACCAGCACGCCGGTGAGATCGTAGCCGGCATCGTCGATCGACGTGTGATGCAGCCCGCCGTCCGCGTCCACGTATTCGAGTCCGAGCACGTGATTGGTGGTCGTCCCGTAGCTCAAACAGTGCGGCCCGCCGGCGTTCGTGCCGACGTTCCCGCCGATCGTCGAGATCTTCTGGCTCGACGGATCCGGCGCGTAGAAGATCCCCGCCCCGGCGATCGCCGCGGAGAGGTCGAGATTGATCAGGCCCGGCTGGACCCGGGCGCGCCGGTTGCGCACGTCGAGTTCGACGATGCGGTTCATGCGCGCGAACGACACGACCAGCCCGCCGCGCGACGGCACGGCACCCCCGCACAGCCCGGTCCCCGCGCCGCGCGGGACGATCGGCTCGCCGCATTCGCGCGCGATCCGGACGGCGATCGCGACTTCGCGCACATCGTGCGGCACGATCGCCGCGGAGGGGAGCTTGTCCTCGCTGTACGCGTCGAACGCATAGACCGCCAGGTCCTCGGGCGCCGCTCGCACGACGTCGGGCCCCAGCGCGTCAAGAAGCCGCGACGCGAACGAGGAGAGCATGGGTCGCGCTACGGAGGGTCGGCCGGAAGTTCCTGGAATCCGCTTGCCTGGTGTTCTTCTGGAGGAAGCCTAAGGCGCCCAAGCGCCCGGAGCGCGCGACGATCACCGAACGGCAGCGGCGCGACTACCGTGCATCGGTCGAATTCCCCATGCTGTACGTCGTGGCCGGCCGCACCGGAACCCGAACCGCCCTCGCCAACGACCTCTCGGCCGGGGGGCTGCGGTTGGTCGGCGACGAGGATTTGGTCAGCGGTGCCACGATCGACATCCGCTTCACGCTCCCGAACGAACTGATCCGCGGCGTCCAGCTCGAGAAGGAAATCGTCGAGATCACCTCTCGCGGACGGGCGAAGAAGAAGATCATGGTGCCGCCTGAGCCGTTTCGCGAGATGCACCTGCGCGCCAAGGTCGTCATCGCGTTCCTCAACGTCAAGCGTCGGAAGTTCGCGCATGGGGTGCAGTTTGTGGACATCGATGAACGGAGCAAGGAAGAGGTCCAGCGGTTCATCCACGTCTGGCAGATTCGGCTGCTTCGGGAACGCGCGCATATGCGCGGGGAGTGAACGCGGCGTTTTGTGGCTTGGGGTGCGGGGCGGGGACGTGCTGCGGCGGGGACGCTCCCTACGGCGCATCCATGCGCCTCCGGTCACTCGGTTGCTGCGTCGCTCCCGCGCCTCCAGCGCTCCGCGACTCCGCAAACGCCCCGCCACAGCACGTCCCCGCCCCGCACCCCAGGCACGATCGTCGCACGCGACTCCGTGGGGCACGATGGTGGCTTTCAGCCCCACAATAAAAAATGGCGCTTCAGGACTTCGAGTGGGTTGGGTAGAGGTCAAGTTGGCCGCAGTGGAATAGGATGGCCGCCTCAAAGCGCCCTTCGTTGCGGTAGCCGCGGGCGCGATATTTGATCATTTGAATCTTGCTGTTCAGGCTCTCGGCGATCGCGTTTGTGATCGGCTTGCGAATGTAGGTGAGGATGTTGGCGAAGTGGCGTTTGAGCGTACGGGCGACACCGATCATTTCCGGCAATTTCGAGTGCGT